>Ga0316204_10000178_pt1 | contig 264941 bp, 234 predicted proteins | sample 6monrhotite_MG_2_FD_205661 | JGI IMG/M metagenome (GOLD analysis project Ga0316204, IMG submission 205661) | Microbial mat bacterial communities from mineral coupon in-situ incubated in ocean water Damariscotta River, Maine, United States -... | ecosystem: Environmental > Aquatic > Marine >... | reverse complement strand
ATGATTAAAGCACATCCCTTAAAAGACAGCATGGCGGGTAAAATGATGCGAGCTGGTTGGGATGATAATTTCAGAGATGAGATTATTTTTGGTCATAAATCAGCCAAAGTATAATCCGGCCCTGTTGAAACTAATTAACATGCTAAACCAGCGTTGAATGAGTTTGCCTGCTTTAGTGTTTACCATATTTAGAATTAATAATTGTACTAATATATCGAAAATGAATGGGGGTAGATTTTGCCAGAGAGTCAACTTAAGAAATTATTATTAATTGTCGGGTGGTCATTATTTGTAGGAGCATTTATTTTTGGAAGTGGAGGTGCTTTAGCAATCTGGCTAGCCATACTAGGAATTTTTCTGGTATATATGAGTTCCGCTTTTACCTAAATTTCGAATGGGTAAGATGATCAACTGCACTAGTTTTTGTTTTTATAATAATTCTCCTCGAATAACTTTCGTTATTAAATTGAAAATAATTCTGTGCTGACCTATTTCAATATTTAAATTTTAAGATTGTAAGAAACTAACACAAGTTGCTATATCTACGAAACATCGCTATAATGGCGATAATCTGTAGGTATAAGTGCATTTCAAAATGAATAAACTAAGAGAAATAAGTAATGCAACGATTAAGGCTCGAAAATTAGGCCATAGCGGATTATTTACCACAAAAGACATTGCTTTATTAACCAAGGAAAGTCCAGATAATAATTTTACTAAACTTCTACATAAAGCGGTTAAAGCTAACGTACTCGAAAAAGTATGTAAAAATCTATTTATCAACCCTCTATCTCCCCCAGAAGCTAAAGGTCTATTGTTACGAATCGCTAACATACTTCACTGGGATAAATTTATCTATGTTAGCTTAGAATCACAACTAAGCCATTTAGGTGTAATTTCTCAAGTAGTAATGAATCATCTAACCCTCATGACAACCGGAAGAAGTTCGACTATTAAAACAAAATATGGTGTGATTGAGTTTACCCATACGTCCCGAGATATTTCGTCTATCAAAGATGAAATCTATTTTGATCCCGATATAGGTTTATTCAGAGCGACTAAGAATAAAGCGATTAAAGATTTAAAGAGAGTAGGTCGTAATCTAGAGATGCTCAACTCGTAAATAATAAACATAAATATAAAAGGTAATGGTTAATAATGTTAAACCAAATAGTCGAGATGTCGTTAAATAATAATCCAAATTTAGTTGGAATGGATGATGTTGTTGAAAAGGAAATCTTACATCATGATATTATGTCAGTTCTGCATCACCAAGGCCTTTTGCAACGCTTAACATTTATAGGTGGTACTGCGTTAAGACTTTGTTACGATTCTAGCCGTTTATCAGAAGACTTAGATTTTACCGCTGGCTTAGACTTTAAGCCAGAAAACTTTTCAGGTCTTGGAAGCGAGATACAAGTGTTTTTAGAACGTAAATATGGATTAAATGTAAATGTCTATGAGCCAAAATTAACAGCAAATAATACTTCATCATGGAAAATAACGATAGAAAAGCATAATAATCGGCCGGACTTACCATCTCAAAAAATGCATATTGATGTGTGTGCATTGCCATCGTTTGATATCGAGCAGCGCCCCTTGATAGATTATTACGGGATAAAGTCACAAATTGCCGGGCTGCCGATCCCAGTTCAAAGTATGAAGGAAATACTCGCTGACAAAATGATTGCATTTGCTTATCGGGAGAGGAGAATAAAACCACGTGATGTTTGGGATATCGTTTGGTTAGTTCAACAGCAAACAAAACAAAATGCTTCTTTAGTAACAAAAAAGTTAGAAGTGAGAAACAAAGAACATAATCAATTTATTCAATTGTTACTCAAGCACGTAAATCTGGTAATTAATGATGAAGTAACTAAACAAGATTTTCAGCAAGAGATGTCACGCTTTCTTCCTGTTTCAGTTTCTGAAAGAACAGTAAATCAAGAAAATTTTTGGGGTTACGTCGGAACTACAATAAGCGAACAAGTCGGACAACTTAAAAGCTTATTAAATCGAACGACTGATTCTTTTGAATTTAAGATTTAATTAAATCACAGAAAAGTTAATCTATAGACATTTCATAATATAATAAGAGCTGATTATTATCGGAATGAACGGTGCGAATTCTTCCCTAGTAGGACAAACAATACACATTCTTATTGTATTAGAAAATTGTTGTTAGAGGACAAAACCTATTAAAACTCCTGTAATATAAGTTGTCGCTCTGGTGCAAATTTAGTTAGGGTTGTATTCATAATTTTGTCGTAGAGCTACAAGCGCAAATGTAAAAAATGTGACCAACTTGTGACCAAAGTATTTTAAATTACTCAAAATGTTAAAATACGCTCAAATTGGAAATGTTAATAAAAACAGTTGGTTAACTATGAAGTCACAAGAAGTAAATCAAAATATTGGGTTCAGGAGTGCCTTGCCAAGGTCGGGGTCGCGAGTTCGAATCTCGTTTCCCGCTCCAGAATTTTTCTAGATTTTTGGTCTAGATACAAACCTCGGTTTTATAGCAATAATGCCGGGGTTTTTTAGTCTTAAACGGCTCAATTTGGCAATGTAACTGTTTAAGCTATTTAGTACGATTTAGGCTGGATGGCAGAGTGGCCATGCTGCGGACTGCAACTCCGTCTACGCCGGTTCGATTCCGACTCCAGCCTCCATATTCCCTTGCTAGTTTTTAGGAACTGGCCAAGGTGATAGCATAACCTCCCGATGCCCGGGTGGTGAAATTGGTAGACACACAAGACTTAAAATCTTGCGACTTAACGGTCGTGCCGGTTCGATTCCGGCCCCGGGCACCATTTGCAGACTCTGCATCCGAATAAATATCTAAATTTATAGTCAAAATTCAACCGTGTTTGAATCGATCCGGCATCCGGTTAGATTATGAACTACGTCCGTGTAGTTCACCCTTTGGGCCATCAGCGTAAAGATGCTGATGTTCAAATTGGCTCCTGACCAATTTGTCTGGCCCAAAGCAGCATTCTAGATTTCCTTTTCAATTCCCCAGAACATTGCTCAACTTTGTTAATTGCAATTCGAATTTATCAGGATTTTCTCGTTTCAGTTTTTCTAAATTAATTAACTTCCATTTGACTGAAGGAAAATCCTGAAAGCCATATTCAGACCAATCTGGCTCCAGATTATTAAAACCTAATAAAAACTCTTTATCTTTTTTATTTAAGCTTTTAGCAATCTCTTGGGTAAGTATATTTCTTGTTGATTCAAAGTCATCATAGCTAAAATCAATTGTACTCATACCTTCAAACTGCTGTTCGAATGTTGTTCGCTGATCAATTAAATTGGGTTGAAGAAGCTCATGCATAGGACGAGTACTACATAGCAAACAAAAAATAAAACCTCGTTTTATTTGTTCAGAAAGGCCTTCATTATCTAACAAAAGTTTAATATCAAATAAATCTCGCGGGTGCTGCCTGTCTAAAGCTGCACATATTTTTCCACCATATAATTGCCCTAATGGGACGATTGGCATTACGCAAAAAGCATCAAACTCTTCTTGAGCTAATTCGCAAAGTTGCACTTTTTTGGGTTCACCAATCAAACCGCGCCCAACCATATTTGTTTCTATTTTTATCAAGATGCCTTGTCTTGAGATCCTGAGCTTGCATATATTAGCTTTGTGCTCAATTCTAATTGAAGGTCGAGAGTTTTCTATTCGCAGCTTTATACGCAGAAGTGCCTTGTTTATTTCTTCCAACGATTCTTTACGTTCAGCAATGTGAACATAAGTCAGATCGATATCAATTGATAGCCTTGGCAAATCTCTCACAAACAAATTAATTGCGGTGCCACCGTGCATTGCAAAACAATCTTCCTTTGCTACTTCAGGCAATACCTCTAATAGCAACTGAACTTGGTTTTTATATCCCTGATTCACGATAGTTCTTCCAACTCTTTAGGAACAGTTATTTGGTACTTAGACACATAAACACCACCTCTAACAATACTTCGTTTTCCTGAGCCTAAATCAACATTATCCAAATTCACAAAATTAAGCCATTCATGTTCGGCCTTGTCAGCCATATATAAAAACAACCGTTTGACCTTTATAGATGAACATTCCTCAAGCAATATCTGCACGGATTTCGGTCGTAAATTGTTCAAACTTTCCATCAGCTCATAAACTTCAAACAGCGGTTGAGTTTTTGGAGTAAGATATAAACACTCGAATATTGCTCGGGAGGAACTTGATATTTTTACTTTGAAACCTTTATGTTCATAATCGACCAAACCCAAATTGGCCGGCAAGAAAGAAGTTAACTTGTTATCTAGCTTAACCCCCCAATCATAGTTTTTAAACCAGAGAGGTAAGCTTTCACCATCGTCTCCAAAAAGTTTTACACGTTTGGTTGATAGCTCCAGATAATGCACTTTACCTTGTAATGAAAGTGCTGTTTTCGCTGCTGGGTGCACAGATAATCCTAGCTGCGATTGAAGAGCATAAATAGCTCCCAAATAATCAACTTTCTCACCATGACGAACCAATGCACCGGTACCGATAGAATCAAGCCACAGACTCTTTCTATAGCGTTTCTGTAAATCATAGCTATACCCTTGCTTGGCCAACCATGAGGAAGTTAGAACGACTTCCGCAGGCTGTGTGCTTAATAAATGGTTTATTTTCGTTTTTGTTATGGTACTCATAGTACCTATAATATAGGTATTTTAAACTAATTCAAGTTAAAAGTTTATTTTTCACCATGTACAGGTATATTTAGTACCCTTATTGTAAATATTTTAAACCAAAAAACAAAAACGGTATTGTAAGGCTATACAATTTGATGTAATTCACAAATTGCAAATTTTTTTTATAAAATTGTATTCTGGGCTATACAATTTAATCGTACCTCAAAAAAAAACCAAAAATGAGTGTTTTGTGATGAAAGCCTGTTATAACCAATCTGAATTATCTCATTCAGTTAATGTTTTTAAAGACACCATTCCGTTAATGCGTAATAACGGAATTCCACTAACTCCCGAAAATTATGCCTTATGGTATACCTATAGCGTTCGAAAAGTTCAGGGATTAAACCAAGCCATTGAAAAAAATCTTAAAGCTGGAATCGAGTTTTCCAAGCAGATAAATCAAGCTTTATATGACCAATATATCCATCCAAACGATAGTCGGACTTTAGGTGGTTTTCAACAGGCTACAAAAGAACTAATAGAAAAATTGTTATCTGAACTGAAAGAAGTAAGTGGTGATTCAAATGATTTTGTTTGTTCGATGGAAGAATGTGAGAAGCAATTGATGAACAATCCCGATGTTGGACAATTAACTCAAATTGTTAGTGAAGTTATTAAAAAAACAAAAAACATTACCGCAACCAATCAAGGCTTGGTAGAAAACTTAAAAGATATGGAGAGCGAAGTTAGCACTTTAAAATCTGGCGTTGATTCCTTGACTGAGCTTGCCTATACCGATCCGTTAACAAAAATTGCCAATAGGCGGTCATTTGAAAAATATTTTGACAGTTTACAACGAAATTATGAACAAAGCGGAGAAGAGTTTAGCTTGCTATTAATTGATATTGACCATTTTAAACAATTTAATGATACTTATGGTCATGCTATTGGCGACAGGGTTTTGACCTATGTTGCTGGTTGCTTAAGTGCGGGGATCTCTTCCGATGATATTGCTGCACGATTTGGTGGTGAGGAGTTTGTCGTTGCGCTAAAGGGCATTGAACAACCCAAGAGTATCGAAATTGCTGACAATCTACGAATTGAAATATCTAAAAAGAACCTTCGCTCAAACCAAGCTAAAGAGACTCTAGGTAATATTACGGTTTCAATTGGTGTAGCGACAATTGAACAGCAAGATAATATTGAGTCATTACTTGAAAGAGCTGACAACGCAATGTACCAAGCCAAAGCTGATGGGCGGAATCGGGTTTGTGGGCATGTTTCCGAATGAGGTTGTTTCCGATAATTTAGCGATGCTGCAGGAGATGATTTAATTGATTTTAGGAAGGGGATATCATCAGGTTTTGTTCCGTTCTGCTCTCAATCAGAAAACTAGTCTTATTTCTTTCAAAAAAAACTGAAAAGAAGTTTCACTTTCTATTCATAGTAAATATCCTGAGTTCAGGTTAAGTAGTCAGCAGCTTACTTTTCATTCTGGACAAGGATCTATATAGCAACTATTCTATCCATCCAATCCTGCGTAGCTTATAAAACATTTAATCGGAGATGAAAAAATAGACCTTCCACGAATCATAATTCGTTTAAAAAACACCAAACTTCGCTGGAAGCTATTACTCGTTGCCATTTCTGCGCTGGTTATTCTTAACACTTATTATCTGTTTACTACACCAACCAATGAAGGCTCTTGGCAAACCCATTATGAAAGGCTTGCCTCTGTTGACCTGAACGAAAATATTGCCACTATCCATAATTTTCGGCGGGCACGTTATGATGAAAATGGCGCGACGAGTTCTATTAACTGGTCAGATCGTCAGGTTAACTTAGATAATCTTAAAAGTGTTTGGTACGGCATTTCTGTTTTTTCATCACCGGGATTTGCACATACATTTCTGTCGTTTGATTTTGGTGATGAAGATCCCGTGGTAATATCCGTTGAAGCCCGTATGCGACTGGGACAGCAGTACGATCCTTTCTATGGACTTCTTGATAATTATCATCTCATTTATGTGATGGCGGATGAGAGTGACGTAATAGGAGTGCGTATTCACAAACGGCCCGATGAAGTCTATTTTATGCCAATTAGTGTTAGCAAAGAGCGCGGTCGGAAAATGTTTCTCGATATGATAAATCGGGCAAACAGCCTAAAAAACACTCCGGAATTTTATAATACTTTCACCTCCAATTGCACCAATAGCATTATGAAGGATACCAAAGTGCCTGCTTGGCAATATTATCTCGATCCACGCATCATTTTGCCGGGGTTCTCTGATCGAATAGCCTATCAATATGGCGTCTTAGATCAAAGCTATACCCGAGAGGTTGTGCGCCAAGCTTCTCATATCAGACCGACAGATTTTACCGATGAAGATCCTGACTTTTACCATAAAATTAGATCCAATTATTATCACAAGCTCAAGATAGAAATCGAAGAAAGCCGCTTGTTAAATAAATAGAAATTTGAATTTAATTAGCCAATAATTTCTGTCATCCAGCACCTAGCACCTAGCACCTAGCACCTAGCACCTAGCACCTATGAGTCTTTGAAGGATCAGGAAAATCCAAGATCTTGTCGGTTTTATAACGTTTCTCACATTGCTCGGGTGCATGTTTAACAATCCGGTTAAAAAAAGCGTCGTCTATTCGTTGCCATTTTTCAATTAATAATTCGCTGGCATTCGCCTCTTCAAATGATTCATCTAACAACACTTGGCGCGCTTCAAAAAGAGCATGGGTAATGTACATATGTTTGTGAGCGGCTGGGGGAGTTTGGCCGCAATAAAGGTTTGGACCACCAAGTGCCGCAGCCATAAAAGCGACTTGCTGGCGCTCAATATGTTCTTGAGGGACTTGTTCAAAATAGAGTTTTAACCAAGGATCTGCGTAGATTTTATCGTAAAAAATTTTACTGATCTTTTCGATGATTTTGGTGCCACCCATTTCTTCAAATTGTATGCGTTTATCTGTTGCCATATCTGCCTCTACTACCGATTAATTATCCATCTAATCACCAAGGTTAATTTCTGTAGTTCCTTGTAGCTCAGTGTAGTAAAGAAAATTAGATTTCTCTAATTTAGTTAACCTATGATGAAAAAATAGGACAAAATTGACTAAAGATGTCAAAAAATGGTTTGAAATCGGTCAAATTATGTTATTTAAGCCTTCCTCTATTCTTTGCGATGTAAATAAATGATAGAGTGCGCTTAACTAAATAATTAGCCTCTTAGCTAATTATTGACTCGTTTCTATAGGTTATCTCCTAGGAGAATTGATGGAGAAATTTAAAATCATTGGTGGACATAAGCTCGATGGCTGCATCAGAATTTCTGGTGCAAAAAATGCGGCTTTACCGATTATCATGTCTACTTTGCTAGCCGATGGCGTAAGTCGTATTAGCAATATTCCTCATCTAAATGATGTGACGACTTCTTTTGAGTTGTTAGGGCGGCTTGGTGTAAAGTTGACTCTTAGTGATCAGAAAGAAATTTTAGTTGATACACGGCGTATCGAGAGCCACGAAGCTCCCTATGATTTAGTTAAAACAATGCGAGCCTCTATCTTAGTATTGGGTCCTTTATTAGCACGATTTGGTAAAGCGGATGTTTCCTTGCCGGGAGGATGTGCAATCGGCTCTAGACCTGTCGATCTTCATATTAAAGGAATGGAAGCTTTAGGAGCAAACATTGTTGTAGAAGATGGTTATGTTCGAGCCAGAGCTGAAAAAGGCTTGGTTGGAGCAAGAATATTAATGGATATGGTCAGCGTGGGTGCGACCGAAAATATTTTAATGGCCGCGACCTTGGCAAAAGGTACTAGTGTTATCGAAAATGCGGCTAGAGAGCCGGAAGTTGTGGATTTAGCAAATTGCCTAATTTCAATGGGGGCTAAAATCGAGGGTGCTGGAACCGATGTTATTACTATTCAAGGTGTTAATAGACTAGGCGGAGCCAAACATCGAGTGCAACCAGACAGAATTGAAACTGGAACTTATTTGGTGGCTGGAGCGATTACAAAAGGTCGTGTTTTGCTAAAAGATACTGATCCGAAATTACTTGAAGCGGTTTTAGCCAAATTACGCGAAGCAGGTGCTGAAATTACCACCGGCGAGGACTGGATTGCACTTGATATGAAAGGTAAGCGAGCCAAAGCAGTGAATATAAAAACCGCTCCTTTTCCAGGTTTTCCGACAGATATGCAGGCGCAATTTACCGCCTTAAATAGTATGGCTGAGGGTACCGGATTTATCATCGAAAAGATTTTTGAAAATCGTTTTATGCATGTTAATGAAATGTTGAGAATGGGAGCCGATATTTCGATTGATGGAAATACGGCGATTAGCACAGGCGTTAACAAATTAAAAAGTGCCCAAGTTATGGCAACAGATTTGAGAGCTTCAGCGAGCCTAGTGTTAGCTGCGCTTGCGGCTGAGGGTGACACCTTAGTTGACCGAATTTATCATATCGATCGTGGTTATGATTGTATCGAAGAAAAACTTCACGCGTTAGGAGCAAAAGTGAATCGTGTGGCAGTTTAATTATAATCAACTTCATAGATAAATGACTCAGCTTAGACGAACCATTGTTTTATTATTAATTTTTCTTACGGTAAAAGGTGTGGACAGTTCAGCAAAACTTCAATCCAAAGAACTTTCTGATAAATTGGTTAATCAGCAAAACCAGTCGTCGCAAATAAAAAATCCAAAAATAAAACTAACACCCTTTGAACGAAAAATTGCCCAGCGGTTAATGATTAGTATTCGTTATTTTTGCCAAGAGCAATTGCCAGAAGATAAAAACTGTAAGAAGGTAGTCACTCAATTACCCCAAGCATTAGCGGAACTAATTAAAGAAACTGAACTTGGCGGCGTGGTTCTTTTTTCTGAAAATCTTGAATCAAATCAACAAATATTTCAATTGACTAATGACTTGCAGCAAACCGCTAGTCAGTCAGATAGCGGTAGACCGCTATTTATCGGAATAGATCAAGAAGGTGGACGAGTTGTTCGATTAAAGCGAAGTGATACGAGTGCTTTTAGCGGAAATATGGCGATTGGTGCAACCTATCCTGAGCATGGGAATTATTATGCCACTCAAGTAGGCAATGCGATTGGCGAAGAACTATACAACTTAGGAATTAATTTAAATTTTGCACCTGCTGTTGACGTGAATAGTAATCCTGATAATCCGGTAATTAACGTTCGTTCTTTTGGAGAAAATCCTGAGATTGTCTCTGCTCAAGGTATTGCGATGATGGATGCATTACAAAAACAAAATGTTATCGCAACGCTTAAACATTTCCCCGGTCACGGAAATACTAACATCGATAGTCATACCGGTTTGCCGCGAGTTGATTCTGACCGCCAAAGTGTTTATAAAACCGATTTGTTACCATTTAAAAAAGCCATTGAATTATCGAATCCCGGTATGATTATGACGGCACATATTCAATACCCTTATTTAGATGATTCTCGTTTGAAGTCCAAACTCGGTGAAGAAATTATTAAGCCTGCTACCATGTCAGAAAAAATATTGACCGAGCTTCTTAGGAATGAAATGGGATTTAAAGGAATTGTGATTACCGATGCTCTCAATATGGCGAGTATCGCTCATAACTTTGATTTATCTGAAGCGACGGCAATTTCATTAATGGCCGGCGCTGATATAGCATTGATGCCATTTCGTATTTCTCGAATAGAAGACATTGAAGGATTCAAAAAGTTCGTACGAGATGTCGCATCTAAAATTTCGGAAAACCAGGCAGAAATTTCGAAAGTAGATGCTTCGGTAAAACGAATTGAAGAAATTAAATCTGAATATAAAATAGGCATAAAAAAAAGGACGTTACCTAAAACAAATCGCCTTGATGAACTTATCGACAAAAAACGACATAGAGAATTACAAGAGCAACTAGCTTTTGATTCAATTACGACATTAAAGAATAAAAATCAATTGCTTCCGCTTGATGGAAAAACTAATTCCAAAATTCACGTCATAGTTCAGGATCCTAATCAGTACGAGTTAGTGAATAAAGAGCTGAAATTATCGTGGGAGAAAAATCATTCTAACCCCTTCAAGCTAACAGCAGGTTTATTGACAGATTTTGATCAAAAGAAAAGCAATCAGTCTATTTTGGACGCTGACACCTTATTACTTTTTTATAGCGAAAGAAGAGAAAGCGCAGTTGTTAAAGGTGAAGTTGATGATTTACTGTTGAATATAAATCCGATTTCTGCGGAAGAGTTAAAGAAGCAAGCCTTAGCTCGTAAGAACTCAATTCTTTCAAGCTTAAAATTAGCCAAAGAAAATGAAAAATCCGTTATTGTCTTGGCGATGCAATCACCTTACGAAATGAGACCGTTTACAGAGTTAGCCGATGCCATACTTGTTGCTTATGATCCGAGTATTTATCGTGATAAAAACAATGGACAGCTAGTTGGTGAAACCTATGCCGCAGTTATTTCGGCATTGTTTGATCTGAAAACTGCTAAGGGACATTTACCCGTCACTCTAGATTAAAAAAACGTTTTTAAAATAAAAGAGTTTTTTTATAAAAGTAAGAGTTTTTTCTATAAATAAGAGCATATCAATGAATAATTCTAATTTGATTAATTGTCTAAGCTCGCTTGTATCGGAAGAACCAAATCCCGCTACTTTAGATATTGACCAATTATCAACGTTTGAATTAGTTACAAAAATAAACCAACAAGATGAATTGGTTTCGCTCGCTATAAAAAGAATATTGCCTTCTTTAGCCGAAGCCGTTGACTTGATTGTAGAAGGATTCCAAAATGGAGGTCGCTTGATTTATCAAGGCGCGGGAACGAGTGGTCGTTTAGGTGTACTTGATGCGGTTGAGTGTGTTCCAACCTTTAGCGTTGATGAGGGAATGGTTGTTGGCGTGATGGCCGGTGGTGAGGCGGCAATGTTTAAAGCCAAAGAAGGAATTGAAGATCAAGAATCAGAGGGAGTAGCTGATTTAAAAAGGATTAATTTGACTGAAAAAGATGTGTTGGTTGGTATTGCGGCAAGTGGCAGAACGCCTTACGTGAAAGGGGGCCTTAAATATGCTAATCAAATCGGTGCGACGACTATCGCTTTAAGTTGTAATGCAAATGCCGAAATAGCCAAGTTTGCAAAATTGTCATTATTGCCAATAGTGGGACCAGAAGTTTTGGCGGGATCGACACGATTAAAATCCGGTACGGCACAAAAGATGGCATTAAATATTTTGTCTACCGCCAGTATGATTCGGATTGGAAAAAGTTATAAAAATTTAATGGTTGATTTAAGGGCGACCAATGAAAAATTAGTCGCTCGCGGTACACGAATGATCATGCAGGTTACCGGTGTTGAATTATCGGTCGCTGAAGAAGCTTTAGCTTTAGCAGATAATCAAGTAAAACTGGCATTAGTGATGATTTTAAAAGAAGTGACTGCCGAAGAAGCCAAAGTGTTATTATCTGATGCCGATGGTTTTTTAGCCAAAGTATTAAGTAACCCGAACTCGGGATAAGTAGTTAACTACCTAGATTCTAAACAAATAAATACTTAGCTCAAAGATAAGGAGGTAAAACTTATCAATTGCTTTTTCAAAAAGGTTTATTTAATGGCTTTGTCTTTGAGTATATCCGTTTGTTATTCTTTTTCTATTTCAGCGAATGAGAATAGAAATGTTATTGTTGGTGCGGAACAATTTTCTGAATATCTACCGCTGGTCAAAAACAAACGAGTGGGACTTTTAGTCAATCAAACCTCTGTTGTAAAGCAACTCTCTCTTTTAGATCAGAAAGCCCAAATAAAACAAAAACACCTTGTAGACGTTTTAATCGCAAAAAAGATAAATGTATCAGCAATATTCGCGCCTGAGCATGGTTTTCGTGGGAAAAAAGGTGCTGGAGAAACCGTTTACGATAGCCTTGATAAAACAACGGGAATTAATGTCTATTCATTGCACGGAAAAAATAAGAAACCACAAAAAGAGCAACTAGATAAAATTGATATTTTGATTTTCGATATTCAAGATGTTGGTGTTCGTTATTATACTTATATCAGCTCAATGCATTATTTTATGGAGGCTTGTGCGGCGAATAATATCCCGCTAATTATTTTAGATAGGCCTAATCCAAACGGACATTATATCGATGGGCCGGTTCTTGATCTCGCTTATCAAAGCTTTATTGGAATGCATCCTATTCCCGTTGTGCACGGATTAACTGTCGGCGAACTCGCAACCATGATTAACGGGGAAAAATGGTTGGCTGATGGTAAACAGTGCGAATTAGCAGTAGTTAAAGTTAAAAATTATAATCATAACACGCGTTATTCTCTTCCCATCAAACCTTCACCGAATTTACCCAATGATTTGTCTGTTCAGCTTTATCCATCTCTAGGTTTTTTTGAAGGGACTTCTGTCAGCGTTGGGCGGGGAACTGATTGGCCTTTTCAAGTGCTGGGTTATCCGCATAAAAAAATGGGCGATTTCTCTTTTAAGCCAAAACAAATTACCGGAAGTTGGAAAGACCTCAACTACGCTGAAAACCTTTTGTATGGAGAGAAAATAACGGCGGAAGTATCTGGGAAATTATCTTTGAGCTATCTAATTAATTGGCGGGAAAAATTTAAACGTCATAAATTAGAGTTGATTTCACGCCCTGATTTTTTTGACAAGTTGGCTGGAAACGACCGTTTGAGAAAAAAAATACTATCGGGAATGAACGCAACAGATATAGAAAAATCTTGGCTTCCAGAACTAGCCCAGTACCAGAAAATAAGAAAAAAATACCTACTCTATCCAGATAACTATCTAATAAAAAAATAAATTATTACTGTTTCTTTAGGGTTAGTTGGCATATTATTCCAACCTCAACACTTTTCTAATCTCAATATGAGGTGTTCTATTAAAAACATCCACAAAATAGAAGTTTGGGACTATCCGTTAGTATGAGTTGTTTACTTAAAATTCAATCAATTAGAGATGAAATGTCTTCCAATGAAAAAAAATTGGCAGACTATATTTTAACTAATGCCGCTTTATTAAGAGATTATTCTTCTCAACAATTGGCGAATGCTGTTGGTGTGAGCCAGTCAAGTGTGGTTAAGTTTTGTCAAAAGCTTGGTTATAAAGGTTATCCAGATATTAAACTGGCTATCAGCGAATCGGTCGCAAGAAGTTCCAACAATGTAGGTCGCTCGATATCAAAAGCTTTTTCTGATTCTGCGCTCAATGATGTTTCGGATCAATTGTTAAAAAGTAAGTTAGAGGCAATATCTGCAACTATTGAATTAAATAAAGAAGCATCATTTAAGGACGCAATTAACGCGATAAAAAAAGCAAAAAAGATCCAGATATTTGGCGTTGGTGTCTCGCGTTTTGTGGCAGAGCATTTAGCTATCAGATTACTCAATAGTGGTAAATTAGCATTTTCTTTGAATGATACGGCTTACCAGAAACAGTTTTTGTTACGGCTCGAAAAAGATGATTTGTTGATTCTTCTTTCGGCGATTGACGAATTAAAAATTAGCAGTGCCATCATTAAAGAAATGCGAGAGAGGCAAGTGAAAATTATCCGCATTGGACGTTATTCAGCGAATAGTGATAAACATCTCTCGGATATATTTTTATCGACAATTTCAGGTCAAGAGTCCAATACAAAACATGATTTTGCTAAGCGTGCAGCTCAGCAGCACATCGTTGATATTTTATTGGCTATGTCAGTCAAGGAAGGTGACGATCAAGTCGAGCCTTAAATTTGTATTCTGGATTTCATATTTTAAATTTCGATGCTATAAATTTGAGTGTGTCATTTCCAATTTTATATATCCAACATGATCAAGCCTTTTACATCTTCTATACCTAATCCTGGAGCATCTGAGATAGTGATTTCTGCACCCTTGTAATGAACATTATTTTTTATCGGGTTGTATTGACAAAGTGATGGGCTATCTAAATCAATTTTACTAATAATATTTGATTTAGAAACCGCAAAGTGAGCCGCCGCAGCCACGCTAATACTCGACTCTAGCATGCAGCCCATCATACATTGAACATCGTAAGTAGCTGCTATATCGGCTATTCTGATTGCATTGGATATTCCACCGGTTTTCATTAATTTAATATTAATAATATCGGCAGCTCTCATCTTGATTAGCTCGATGACTTCTTTGGGGCCAAAGGTACTCTCATCAGCCATAATCGGTGACAGGACTCGCTCTGTGATATATTTCATTCCAGCGAGATCGTCAGCTTTAACTGGCTGTTCAACCAGCTCTAGTTTAACGCCCGAATCTTCTAAATTTCTGATAGCATAGACAGCTTCTTTTGCTGTCCAACCTTGATTGGCATCGAGTCGAATTAATGCATTACTTTTGACCGCAGAGTAAATGGCTTTGACGCGTTCAATATCGAGTCCTATGTCTTTACCAACTTTTAATTTTAGGGTTTCAAATCCAAGAGCGACGGCGTTCTTGGAGTCTTCTACCATCTTATCTATATAGTCGATACTAATGGTAATATCCGTTGATAAGGATGGTTCTCCACCACCGAGTATTTTATAAAGCGGCGCATTATAAAGCTGAGCGAATAAATCATAAATAGCAATTTCAACAGCGGCTTTTGCGCTGTAATTTTTTACAATAGATGACTGAATGATATGTGTTAATTCGTTGAGGTTAGCAATTTCTTTACCAATCAATGCCGGTTTTATGATGACTTTAATTGCTTCGATAATGGAACCATGTGTATCGCCTGTTATCGCCGCAGTGGCAGGTGCTTCACCGTAACCAACGTGACCGGTGTCTGTTTCTACTATGATAATAACATCTTCGATTTCACTGACGGTTCTTAATGCTGTTTTAAAAGGTGTTTTCAAAGGAACATTTAGCATTGCAAATTTTATATTAGTTATTTTCATTGCTTATTTTTCCATTATTTTATTTTTTTTAAATTATAAACGCGATCAAGATAACTTGATTCTTGATTAAGCATAAGTGGGAGTAGAGGCGTTACGGAAACACCATTAAGTGTACTTTTATAGTAGTCGCCGTTTTCTTTAAAGTAACTCAGTCCAGATACATCATGAATGATATATGGCTGATTATTTTCCTGCCCCAAGTAGATCATGACATGACCTGGTATATAAATCAGATCACCAACATCCAATTGTTTTATCTGACCAATTTTTTCGTCTTTAGAAGCTGATGGAGAAAAAATGATATTATCACCCTGTTGACTCGTAGCCTGTTGTCCGGTATTTCTAGGCATTAAGATCCCAAAACTTTTATAGATTTCCCCAACAAAACCTGTGCAGTCTCGCGCATTAAATGAATGACCCCAACCATATCTTTCACCTAAAAATTTAAATGATTGGTTAATGATATTTTGTCGATTAAATTCTAAATAACCAATATTGACATCTTTGTTACGGGGTATCAGGGCGGGTTCGATAATTAAGCTTCCATTGTTATCTCTAGTGGGTAATTGAACCACGTAGCTTGTGTAGGTATTTTGTCCGCCAATACTTGATGGAATTTTATCTTTATCAACTAAGGGTAGAGTGACACCCATTTCTAATAGAATTTCTGAAACACTACTCTTGTATGGATTAAAAGTTGTATGGACTTTATCACCAGTTATCACTAAAAAGTTGGCTGAGTTTTTGTAATTAAAAATGCTTTCTTTACTTCCAGTAGCTAAATATTTTTTCTCAACCCAAGCTGAATAATTATAGGAAGTGACAAACAACCAATTTTGATCTTTGCTTTGATGTAAAATGACCACGACTTCAGTTGGAAATAAAGCGGTTTCTTGAAAGCGATCTAAATTAATATCATCTGGGGTGCTAAACACTGAATCATTGGTTGGGAAGCTTCTCATGTCGGCTCTTCTAGTTACTATCGCCCACGTTACTTCAACTGTTTTAGTGATAGCGTGAATATTCAGGTTATTTTTATAAGTTGCGTAGTTTTCATCAGTTAATAAATGACCATCACCGTAATAGCGGGGATTGCTCGATTTTTTGCTAATACTTGTTATTTTGTCAATGATCGCTTTTCTACTTAAATTAGGTGAAAACAGTTCAAGATCTGTCATGTGAGGATTATTACGGAACAACTGTTTATTTTTTTGCTGGATTTGAGATGGTGATAAGATTGGTGATGGTCGTCCCGTCAGTTTCTGTTGCCAGTATGATGGCGCAAGCATTTCTTCTCTAATATTTTCTATATCTGAAACAAAGTAACTTTCGCCTTGCTTTATACTTCTTTCGGTTTTGTTTTCTTGCGACACAACCAGCCCAGAAAGCAAAACTGATACTAGGGCAGTCGTTGCAAATAAAATATTTTTTTTAACTTGAATCATAATAACTTTCATATTTATCCAAAACCTCAATTTTGGCTTAGTTTAACTCAAAATGATTTAAATTAATGGGGAAGTAAGTATTATCTATTTTTACTTAAAAAGGTTTGAAAATTAACGGTGCAGCCTTAAATCGAGTAGTTAAGGTAAAAAAAGGCACTTTTTTCATTAAAAGGAATAATAAATTATTTACAAATCATTTTAAAGTGTTATTTTATTCCTTGGATGTATGTGCCTAACATCTGCTGTTAAAGATAAAAAGAAAAGAAATACTCACTAATTAACGACTATAGGGGCTAGTTATTATGGAAAAGAATGAATTTAAGCTAAAGCATTTTGCTCAAGCGACTCATCGTGCGCTAATTAAGTCGATAAAATCGCTATCTGTAATAGTGTTTGCCGGTGCTTTGCTCTCAACGCCAGCTATTGCACAACAAACAGGGAAAATCGAGGGGAAGGTGATATCCGATTCGACTAAAACAGGAATGACGATTACTGTGACGAGTGATGCTATGCCTAAGGCAAGAACTGTTAATGTAAAAGAGGATGGAAGTTATAATTTACCTCTTCTTACCCCGGGAACTTATGAGTTGGTTTTCCGTTCTGGAGGCGGAACAGAGAAGAAAATGGTTGTCGAGGTGTTGCTTGATCAAACATCTATAGTTGATTTTAACGTTACAGCTGATTCATCAGATTCCAATCGGTTAGTCATTACTGGAAATCGTATAATCAGAGAAGGTGACTCATCTCTAGGTACAGCACTTGGAGAAGATGTAATCAAAGGCGTTCCTGTAGGTCAGAATTATCGTGATTTGCTTAAATTGATTCCAGGCGTAGCTTATTCCGAAATGGGTGTATTAGGACCTAATGCGGGAGGCTCTGGTCGAGATAATAAATACGGATTTGATGGAGTCGATGTTTCTTTACCAATGTTTGGAACCTTATCGGCGGAACCTTCAATCCATGATGTTGCTAACGTTGCGATAGAAAAAGGTGGTGCAAAAGCGATTGGTTTTAACCGTTCGGGCGGTTTTGCTATAAATACTATATCGAAATCAGGGACTAATGAATTTAAAGGCAGTGTGCAGTACACGTTACAAGATAAAGACTTTAACTCTTCAAGAGAAACAGGTGATGGAGAAATAGAATCTGACAGGGATGAAAGCTGGATAATTGCCAATATCGGTGGTCCAATCATTGAAGATACTTTATTTTTCTATACCTCTTATTATCGACCTGAATTATTTGAGGAACGTGGAGAAAATGCTCGCGGGCCAGTAAAAGATTATGAAAGAGTTAGGGAAGAATTTTACGGAAAGATAACTTACCAGCCCATAGATGATTTGTTGCTTAATGTAAGTTTAAGAACTTCTGATAATGAAGCTGTAGGTGAAGAGGTAGGTTATTTTGATGCAGATTCTACATCAAGTAGTTCTAATGCATATCAAGATATTTTCACATTGGATGGTTCATATATCATCAGTGATTATACTTCGGTAAGTTTTCAATATAGTACCTTTGATTATGAAACTAATGGTGCTCCTGATGTATTGCTGCCAGGTGTTACCCCTTCATTGGGCGATAACTTGGACTTAAATAGTTTAGATCTGCTGGGGGCTTTTAACGTCCCGGAATCACAGCCAGGGAATCTAGGCCGTGATAACGCTGTTGCTTTAGCCTTGATTGAACAATACGGTTTCTTAACATCAAATGGTTCTCGCGAAGGTGGAGGGCAAATTGGAGCTGCTCCTCAGATTAACGATCAAAACTTTTATCGAGATAGCTTTGAGATTAAGTTAGATCATGAAATGGATATTGGTGAAACGACTCATAGAATACATCTAGGATTCAAATGGATGGAAGGAACCGAAATATTGACGCGTTCGTCAAATGGTTTGGGTTCTATTCATTATATCGGGGGTGAGGAGGATGCATCTGATGGCACTCCAATATACTATAGGACATTGACTCAGCAAATGAGTTTACAAGATGCAGGTGGCGCGGTCATTCCAGGCATTACTTCCGGTTCCGAATCTTATAATTTTGAAATTAACGATACTATAGAGCATGGCGACTTTACTTATAATGTTGGGTTGTTAATTAGCCAAGATACTCTATATGGTCAAGGGTTAAGGAGAAATTCAAGTAACGTCTCAGGCTTTGAATTAGCTCCCGGTGAAAAATATGAAATGTATTCAATCGACTGGCAGGATATGATTCAGCCTCGATTGGGTGTCACTTGGAATTATGACAAGCAAGATACTTTGTTTGCTAATTTTGCTAGCTATAACCCTGAAGCAAGTTCGTTAGCTAGAGCTGCTTCTTGGGCTAGAAATACTCGTGCGACTCTGGACGTTGATTTTGATATTGACGGTAATTACATCGAGTCGGAACCAAGAGCGGGGTCTTCAGGTAAATTTTTTCAAGAGGGAATTAAGCCTCGCCGTATTGATGAGTTAACTTTAGGTACGACTAAAGCCTTATCGGATGAATTTTCCATTAGAACTCATATTAGACGTCGAGAAGGTTCTCACTTCTGGGAAGATACTTGGAATGGTTCTCGAAACTATGGAACTTATGGTCCTTTTGGTGGAGTTCCAGAGCACTTACGTGACGCAGGGCTATATATACCTGAACTTCAATCCTATCGCGATGAAGTAGGTGGTTCATCTTATGTAATTGCCGAGCTTGACGATGCTTATACCAGTTACAATGAATTTAGTATTGAAGCAACCTATGAGTCGGATCGCTTTTACTTTAATGCTTCGTACGTTTGGAGTCATTATTACGGTAATTTTGACCAAGACAGTGTTAGTGGTTCGCTAGATGGAAACCTATTTATTGGCTCTTCAAGTTTAGCTGATGGGAGAGGAAGACAATTATGGGATGGTAAAGAAGGGAAACTATTTGGCGACAAGCCACATGTATTAAAACTGTTCGGAACCTATACCACCGATTGGGATGCTAATATTGGTTTCTATTATGTTTATCAATCAGGTAATGTTTGGGAAGCTTGGGATGGCACTCCGTATGGTTCTAGTTTTTCTAGTATCAAAAATATTGAACCTGCCGGAAGCCGAAGAACGCCAACGCACTCGCAGATTGATCTAAACTACACTCAAGACTTTGAGTTATCGGAAGGTTATGTGTTGCAACTTAGAGCAGATATTTTCAACTTAACAGATCAACAAGATGCCTATCTTGAAGATCCTTTTGTTGATAATTCAACTTTTGGTATGCCGCGGGCTCGATTTGCGCCACGTCGATTCCAGTTGTCACTTGGTTTAAGTTTTTAATAATCTGATAAGTAAATAAAAAATCCTCATTTAATGAGGATTTTTTTGGCTTGATAATGACTTAAAATTTATTATCCCAAGTTCAGCTTAATTAGCTGTTTTAGCACCCTCAACTAACTTCCAAACTCTCAAAAAGTTATCAGCCCAAATTTTTTGAATATCTGTTTTGCTATAACCTCTATTTAGTAATTCTTGGGTGACATTTTCGGTCTGACTCGCATCTTGCCATTCTCTCAATTCTCCACCGCCATCAAAATCGGAACTTATTCCAACGTGATCAATTCCGGCTATTTTAATTGCGTGTTCTATTTGGTCAACAAAATTGCTAATAGTAGCTAAAGGGTAGTCTTGGTTTAACTTAACCATTCCATTTGCATATTCGGGAGTGTGTTCGTGATATTTATAATCAAACTCTTCCGCTTTATATTTAGTCGCTATTTCTTTTTTCATCGCCTTATAGGCAAGGCTTCTTTGCGGGTTTTTCTTTATAAATGCCGAGTAGCCAACGAGTTGAACAACTCCTCCCTTATTAGCAATCGCCTGTATTAAAGTATCTGGCAAGTTTCGAGAATGATCATTTAGTGCATGGGTTCCAGAGTGAGAGGCAATAAGCGGTGCATTTGAGTGTTTTAATGCATCTTCAACACATTTGTTAGACGCGTGGGATATATCAATCATTATGCCGAGTTGATTCATTCGTTGAACAACTTGCTTTCCGAATTCACTCATTCCCTGGTGTTCTTCCTCCAGATCGCCGAGCGATTTTTTAGCAGAAGAACTATCGCAAATATCATTGTGACCGCTATGAGTTAATCCTATATAACGAGCACCTAATTGATAAAACTCATCGACTCGATTAATGTCTTTGGCCATTGGATATCCGTTCTCAACTCCGATAATGGCGACTAATTTACCTTGCTGATTGATTTTTTTAACATCGTCTGAGTTTAGAGCTAAACCAATTTGGTCAGGGTAAGCTTCATCAGTCATTTTTCTTATAGCGGTAAACTTTTTAATTGCAGCTTTATAGGCTGCCTTGTAACCTGATTCGGTACGTTCCTTTTGTTTGACATAAACGACGAATACAGCGGCATCTAATCCACCTTTTCGCATTTTATTGAAATCTACTTTCATAGCTGTATCTAGACCGGGATCAAAAGCGGCTTCTCGCATGTATTCCCGAGAAATATCAACATGACTGTCAAGGGTAAGTAACGATTGGTGAAAAGAAGAGGTATTCGGTTCGATAGAAACATCTGTTTGTTTGGACTCAGAATCCTCAGGAGTAGGAGTTTCTGTATCAGTATTTTGTTGACAGCCACTGAGGGTAAGAATAGATGTTAGTAGAATAACGAATAGTTTTTTCATAGTATTAGCTCAAATTGTTTCGCGTTAGATTATGTGTTCATCAATTTTACCATTTTGCCACATATCAGAAATGATAAAAAGTGATAGTCCACAACCTTCTAATCAGTATCCACCCAAAAATAGGCGCTATTCCCAGACTTTGATATAATCAGCACTAGTTAACAAATAGAAATAATATCGCTTATTGAGAGTGAGATATTGATGATTAAAAATAAATCGCTAGGCTACCAATTTAAATATTTAGTTTTTGCTTGTTGCTTTGGTTTGGCTTGTTTCCAAACCTTGTCAGAAGAGCTCCAGTCGAGTATTCAAAAGCTTGTTAATCAAGTTGGGACTGAGTTCGAAGTTCCAGGTATAGCCGTTGGTATAGTTAAGCAAAATAAAGTTATTCACCTAAAAGGTTATGGAGTAGCAGACATCCTAACTAAAAAGGCTGTTGATGAAGATACACTTTATAAAATTGCGTCCAATACAAAAGCATTTACCAGTGCAGCGTTAGCTATTCTAGTGGAACAAGGAAAGCTGAATTGGGATGATAAAGTAATAAAATATCTGCCAAATTTTAAAATGTATGATCCTTGGGTCACTCAAGAATTTAATATAAGGGATCTTTTGACCCATCGAAGCGGATTAAGGATCGGTGCTGGCGATTTGATGTTGTGGCCAGAGCCAACAAAGTTTACTCGTACTGAGGTCATAGAGAACCTGAGGTATTTAAAGCCAGTAGCTAGTTTTAGAGACGAGTATGCCTACGATAATTTACTTTATATTGTTGCCGGAGAAGTTGTTGCTAAAATTTCGGGGATTTCTTGGGAAGCCTTTATTCAATCGAATATTTTCAAACCCTTGGAAATGAGTTCTTGTTTTGCTGGTGGTGTTCCAAAAGTTAACGCACATAACATTGCATCTCCTCATGCGACAGTCGAAGGAAATTTAGTTGTACTTGATAAATATAAAATAGTTGAACAAACTAGTTTGATGGCGGCTGCGGGCGGTATTAAATGTAGTCTAAATGATCTAACTAAATGGGTTCAATTTCAATTAAAGCAAGGGCAATTAGAAGATGGTAAGCGACTATTTTCTTCACAGATAGCGAGCGAGCTTTGGAAGCCGGTAACCACTCTTCCTATTAGTGACTCTATGCGCCAGTTAGATAAGACTAGCTATCGCGCATATGCTTTAGGATGGCGGATTAGTGATTATCACGGAGTGAGGAGGGTCTCGCACACAGGAACATTAAGCGGCTTTATGTCTCAAATTATTCTTTTTCCTGAGCAAGAGATAGGAATTGTTTTACTGACAAACCAACAATCAGGTGAGGCGAGAGACGTGCTAGCTAAGGGGCTGTCACAATTACTATTGCATGATATTCCCTATACTGATTGGGTGGAAGTATATAAAAATAAAATCGTTCAAAAAACGAAGGTAAAGAAAAATAAAAGGAATGAGGCAACGCAGGAATTGAAGATAGCTAACAATAAACAATCTACACAAAGGTTTGGACGTTTTGAAGATGCATGGTTTGGCTTTGTTAGAATCGAAAAAGATAAAAATTCGATAAGGTTTAATTCTGAAAAATCGCCGAGGATGACAGGTGAAATATTTCAAAACAAATCAGGACGTTGGTGGGTAAAATGGGATGATCGAAGTTTTGAAGCTGATGCTTGGTTAGATTTCGAATCTACTATTAATGATGGAAAAACGCTGCTGACGATGAAGCCAATTTTATCAACAACCGATTTTAGTTTTAATTTTGAAGACTTGTATTTTACTAAAGTAGAAAATAACTAAGCAATTGGAAACCCTCTCCCAGAGTGAGAGGGAGCTAAAGTCCTCTCTCCCTCAGGGAGAGAGTTAGAGAGAGAGATGGTTTTGTATAAATTTGATCAAAACTAATTCTCTAAAAAGGCTTCATAAATAAGTGAAATGATACTGCCATATTTTCCGGTTTCAAATTCATCACCAGTAAACACTAATTTACAGTCTGAATCTTCGCATCTTTCAACCATCGGTGAATGTTTTCTGTTAGTTAGTAAAACAATAATTAAGTCATGAAAGGGATCAATCACTGTTACTGTTCCTGTCCATCCTGTATGTCCAATTGCATAAGGACTTGCGTAAGGACCAAACTGCCATGCTCGTTCACCGTTTGCTGCTCTTCGCCAACCGAGTCCCATAGTGATATTGAGCTCAGAGGGTTTTAGAAAGTGATCCATCTGACTTTTATCAAACAATTTCACATCGCCGTATCCACCTCGATTAAGAATAACACTCGCTAGAATCGCTGTTTCTTTAGCGGTAGAAAATAGCCCAGCGTGACCGGAAACTCCACCCATTGAATAAAAAGCTTTCTCGTCATGCACCTCACCGTGAATAACTTGACGTCGAACATTGTCAAAATCAATCGTTGATTGCCGGGTATTTCCTTGTAGTTCCGTTGCTGCGATCTGAGCCGTTTTAAACTGTTTTTGCAAAGGATTAAATAGGGTTTTGGTTAAACCAAGAGGGATGTAGATTTGTTGTTCAACGTATTCATCTAAAGCCATACCGGTGACTCTTTCAATCAAGGTACCAAGCAACATATAGTCAATATCACTATAGACAGATTTTATATTTCGCCCATAAGAAAAAGGAACTTTTTGAATTAACAAATTTTGAGTATAAGTTTTGTTATTAGAAAAAAAATGTTCGCCGTATTGATTGTTTTTATCATGGAATAAAATTTCAGGTGGATAGCCCGCCGTATGAGTTAATAAATCTCGTACCAGACGTGATTCTCTACCTTCATCTTTGTACTCTTTAAGGTAATTCATGATGGGCAAATTAACATCAATTTTGTTTTCTGATACCAGCTTCATTAATGCAAAATTGGCGGCATACATTTTTGTATTTGACGCCATATCAAATAAGGTATCTTTATTCATTTTTTGTGGAGAAGAAACCTCTTCACCTTGCTCGTTATAGCGGTAACTATATCCGTAGGCTGTATTTTTAATGATTTTCCCATTTTTAGCGATCAGTAATGTTGCTCCAGGAAAACCTTTTTCTATTTCTTGTTTAATTAGTTGATCAATTTTTGTTAACTTTTTATTAGAAAGACCTTCTTTAGAAGCTTTTCCCTGCACTAGCTTTGGAAAAGGAACATAGACTTCTATTGATGAAACTTTGGGTGAAATATTTTCAACTCTAATTGTGTTATAGCCATCTTTGGTAAACGTCTTCAGATTAAATTCTCTTTTAGAGTCAAGGACCATTCCTTTTATAGAGGGTAATTTTTTTCCATTAATATATATGTCTGCAGAGGAGGCACCTTTACTAATGATTTTAAGTTTTCCTTGTCCTTGGTAACCTTTAAATATTTGGCGATTAGATACGAACGCTCTTTTATTACTTTTTTGATTATACTCGTCCTGCGGTTTGAATTCCTCTCCAACAAAAAGACCTTTAAATTGTCCTTTGACTATTTCTTTTTCCGTAAACTGCATTTCAAAACTTTCTGTTTGATAGCGAGCGAGTAATTTTTCTAGGCGGTTTTCTCGGTATTTTTCAATCAAGGCAAACAATGTTGCAGTTGTTTCAGCATTTATTTGACCATCCACTTGCCAAGGGCGAAAGTGCATTTGAAAAACTGTTAATGAATTAATGGTTTGTGAGTCCATAACACCGGTTTCTAATATGCCATAACCATAATTTCTTAAAGCAGCTTGCACTAAAGATATAGTCGCTGGCTTTTTATGAAATTGTTGCCAATATTTAGAAACGGTTTCATCGTCATACCAAGCGCCGATACCTTCTTTGTATAGTCTATGCCAAGGAAACTTTGGGCCAGGATCAATTCGTCTATCTGGTGCGATATCGGCGTGAGCTATAATTCTATCGGGAGTAATTTCAGGGTTTCTTTTTAGGATATCTTTAGTTAGTTCAATTAAAAGTTCGATTTGCTTTTCATCAAAATTTGGATAAAAACATATTCGGTCAGAGGCCGCATGAATATTCAAGCCTGATTCTTCCATTAGCGGAGCCTTTGCACTATTCAACATACCGGATTGGTCTTCAAGCAGCGGATTTTCTTCTTCAACACAAGGAGATTTGTAAACCAACTCAATTCCAATGGATTGATCGTTTAACCCGTTTTCGCCTTGCCAGTGGCTAACACCGGCATGCCAAGCTCGATCAGCTTCGCTAACTAATTGCACTGTTTGTAAAGAACCTTGTTGGTAGCTAGGGTCGTTACTTTCTGGGATTAAATAATGGGCACTCACATTATCTTTACGAGTGAGAGCTTCAACGGATTCTTGGTAGTCAATGGTTGTGTGGTGCATTACTAAAAAACGAATGCGATCGTTATGATTGCCACTTGGTATTTGTTTTATATTTAGGTTTGAGCAGCTGCTAACAAGTAAAGCAGAAATGAAAAAAAGAAAAGCTCGGAATTTGATGGATTTGAATAAAGGGTTCGGCATTTTATTTAACTTTATAATTAATAACAAAAAGAGCTAAGAATCGTTGTTTAATAGTACACCAATGTGGGGTTAGGGTGTATTAAATGCGAATAGTTTATTTTAAATTTATTTTTTAGGTAATTGTTATTGAGAGGAAAAAGGATATTCTTCTAACCGATTGATTTAGAAATGATAAGGCATTACTAGTTTGAAGATAATATGAGTCTAGATTCATACAAATGTTGTTCTTGAATCCAAGGCTTGAAATTCATCGACTTATCTATAAACTATTGAGTTATTGGAATAATAATTTCTTTGCACCAAAATGGTGAGATTTAATCTTGTTTGTTGCATAGAATAAGCGTTATACAAAAAAACAGAGAGGAAGTAATGAAATATATATCTATTTTAGTGGCGCTAGCATTTACAAATCTATGTTTTGCTGTTGACAACACTGTTTCTAATGCAACAGTGACTACTGTCAGAGCCTATGAAAAATCTGACGGTTCTACGCAGGTATTCATTGCATTAAATGGTAATAGTAGAGTAGGTCCAAATCCCGAGGTTCCTTCTGTAAACTGTGAGCTTTGGACGTACACAGATCAAGTGTTTAGTTTAGCTTTAGCTGCAAAAGCTTCAGGTCAGAAAATTAATGTAGCGTATGTTGCAGCTGGCACTGGTGACGCTTATTGTAAAGTCCGCTATTTTGAGATTGCAGGGTAATGTATAACAATCCGCTTCACGTGGAACTATACTGCGCTGCGCAAATTTGTGGTTCACTGCGTTCACTTTATCACAAATTTTCTCCGCTTATGGTCCAGTGAGCGGGGCGTTAATAAATCTCGTTAGGATAAAATATGTATTCGTTTAGATATCTCGGAATTATTTTAATGTTCTTGGCTGAATGTTCCTTGGCTGGGGAAATATACAGCGAGTTTCGGAAGCAGATACACCCTAACGGAAAGTACGTGTTTTATTCTCACGGTTTAATAGTTGAAGGAACTAATCCTAGGCCAGTGCATCCCAAATTTGGAACGTATGAGTTTTCTTTAATTAAGGATATGTTGGTTAAAGATAGTGAATTTAATCTTATTGCACACCACCGACCTAAAAACGCGAAAATAGAAGCTTACACCACAAAATTAGTTTCATGGGTAAGGACGTTAGTAAAAGCAGGCGTCAAACCTAACAATATTACTCTTATAGGATTTTCAAGAGGAGGGCAATTAACCTCTTTCGCGGCAAATCGGTTAAAAGATCTGAAAATAAACACTATATTATTAGCAACATGTTGGCCGGGAAGTGTCCAAACCGATCCGACGATCACTTTTTCGGGACATTTTCTATCGATATATGAAACCACAGATGGAGCTAAATCTTGTAAACAGCTGTCGGATAGAAGCGAGGAATTACTTTCATTTGAAGAGGTTGCTATTTCAACAGGTAAGAAGCATGGAGCATTCTTTAAGCCAATGAAAGAATGGATCGTACCTGTTAAAAAGTGGATCAATTTGAAAAGCAATTAATTACCAATACAATACATTGAATTTTATGAAAATCAATCACTTGCCTTGAAGTTAGTCCCTTGGTTGTGGTTTCATTAATATTAAGATACCAAATAAGGAAATTCAGATGAACAAATTATTCATACTACTAACTTTAATCTTAATGCCATTTCTTTCTATTAAGGCTAGTGATTCAGTCTCGGTTGATGCGACCGATTCAAATAGTACTCATGAAAAGGAAAAAGAACCAAAAACAGCAAGCGCTCAGATAAACGATCCTACCCAAGTAACTTATATCTTACAGGTTTCGAGTAATCTAGGCTGTGATAATTTAGACATCGAGCTTACTTCCAACAAGTTAGATACACCTAAATTTTTGAAGTTTAACTCAAGCGCGTACGCAGGTGTCGATTTACCCCAAGGCGATTATTCTTTTGGCAATGTAATATGCTTAGACAAAGATGGGCGACAGACATTTGACGTGTTGAGTGAAAAGATTATGCCACTCTCTTTCAGTGCTGGGAAAGTTTATTATGGTGGGAGATTGATTTTTCAAAAAGTTGATAACCCAGATTCTGATAGAGCGCCTAATGTATTGGATAACTGTACCCAAATGATTAGTCGTAAGCGTGTGTCGAGCAATGAATGTCGTGATGGTGTAGGTGTTGAAACATCAGCTCAGACTCGCTATCAAGTTAATGTGTTTGCTCCAGAGGTAACTGACAAGGATATTGAGGTTGTAAGGTCAGCATTATCTATGTCTGAAAGCCAATTACTTTACCTGCCAATAGGGTATAAGAAAAACTAACATGATGAATAAAGCAGAGGTATTCGATCTTTTAGAACAACATCAAAACCCAAGAGGTCTCGCCCATTGGAAAAGTATGAAAAATACGGGCGGGCTCGATAGTTTTGGGATCGGACTTACTCAACTTCGTAAGTTGGCAAAACAAATCGGCAAAGATCATCAATTGGCCTTGGAGCTTTGGAATACCAATAATCATGACGCAAAGCTCATCGGGTTATTAATTGATGAAGCGAAAAAAATCACAGAAGAACAAGCCGAAAAGCAAGTTGAAGGACTTGGTATTGGAATGCTATCTCACGTATTTAGCGCCTGTGGTAACACGTTAGTAAAAACACCTTTCGCCCATCGCCTCGCTGAAAAATGGCTTGATTCTAAGGATTCCATACGGCGTCGTTGTGCTTATGGTTTATATTACGAGCTATCTAAAAACAAACGAAATAAGTCGCTAACCGATGAATATTTTCTAAATTGTATCGAGCAAATTCGTCAGAATTTTGTAAACGAATCAGCCAATACAAAAGCTTCAATGGGCGGGGCATTAATAGGCATTGGTAAACGCAATCTTCTCTTAAATGCCGAGGCGGTCAAACTGGCCAAAACTATCGGAGCCATTGATTTTAATGAAGAGGGTGGAAAATGCGAACCGATGGATGTTTTAAAACATATCACCAGTGATTATGTTAAGAATAAACTGGGTATTAAACAGTGAGCTGCTTGGCTAGTTTAAATGGATTGTTTGTCCTGTTTTAGGTGTATTTTGAGCTGTAACGATTAGAAAATCTGCCAAAACTTAAAACCACTAAGATTGTAGATTTCAATTTGTTAGGCAGGCTAGTTGGATATCAAGAAAGCCTTAAAGAATTCGTAAAGAAGACGAATTTGCTCACATAATTTATCAATAAGTACAAACAAATGGTATTATTTGTCCTATAAACGAAACAGTTGGACATTTATAGAGGAAAAACTAATGGAAGCCATTGACGTTAAAGCTCAGGCGCACGAAGTTATTAACAACCTTCCTGAAGACTGTTCTTGGGAAGATGTTCAATATCATTTATATGTAGTTGAGAAAATTCAGAAGGGAATTAAAAGTGTTGAGGAAGGTCGCACTATGAGCCATGAAAGTGCCAAAAAAAGGTTAGGTAAATGGCTCGATGCTTAGAATTAAAATGGACTGAAGATGCCACGGATGACATTGAGTCAATAGGTGAATTTATTAGTCGAGATTCTGAGTTTTACGCAAAAGCTGTTGTTAGAAAAATCGTTGAAAAGATTGAAAACATCCCTGAAAATCCAGAAATTGGTCGAATTGTCCCCGAAATGAAGAACCCTGATATAAGGGAAAGGTTCGTTTACAGTTATCGCCTTATATACCAACTAAGTGAGCATGCTATCTCGCTGATTGCCATATTCCCGGGTAAGCAACCAATGGATAAACAATTGAATGAACGGATAGGAATCTAGCCGCTGAGTGATGTTCATATCCATACAGTTTTGTATCTTACTTGAGTAAAATCTAGTAAGAATTTGCTAGTTAATTTCTATCCAGTTATATTGAATCCCAAATCAATAATAAAATCTTTCTCACGGAAATCTCTATGGCAGCAAACCTTACAATCCTCGATTGGACAATCTTTTTCGGCTATTTTGCACTAATCGCATTAACCGGTTGGATTTTTAGCCGTCGAAAAGTCAGTAATACCGATGATTTCTTTCTAGGCGGAAATACTATGCCAATTTGGCTAGTGGCTATTTCGGTACTAGCAACGGCTCAATCAGCCGCGACTTTTTTGGGAGGTCCCGATCAGGGCTATCGAGCTGATTTAAGTTATTTAGCGACCAATATAGGAACTGTTCTTGCGGCTGTATTTGTTGCCAAATTTTTGATTCCTAAATTCTACCAATATAAAGTTACTACGGTTTACGAGCTGTTAGAAGTGCGTTTTGGTGAAAAAGCCAAGAAACAAGCCGGAGCTATGTATCTGTTTGGTCGAATATTTGCTAGCGGGGCGAGACTCTATATGGCTGCCATCGCCGTTGCGATGATTCTATTTGGCAACATCGCTGCAGAAAACGTGGTGATGTCTATTGTTATCCTAGCGACTGTCGGACTACTTTATTCGTTTGTTGGTGGTATTCGAACGGTTATTTATAGTGATGCGATTCAATGTGGCGTTTATGTGGGGGCTGCTATTGCGGTTATCGCTTATCTGCTGAGTATCATTCCAGCGGATTTTGGTCAAATGATTGCTGCACTTGAATCACCAATTGACGGCGGAGCATCTAAGCTTACTTTACTTAATTTTAATCTCGACTTTTCTTCTACCGGTGTTTTTACCTTTTGGGCGTCTATCACTGGATTTTTACTACTCAGCATTGCGTCTTTCGGAATGGATCAAGACATGACTCAGCGGGTGTTAACTTGCAAGTCTGCAACTGAAAGTGCCAAAGCAATGTTGTGGTCTGTGGTATTGGTATTGCCGGTGGTTCTGCTATTTGTTTCGATTGGCTTGTTATTATATATCTTTTATCAGCGACCAGATTTAATGGGTATGGGAGAAGCTGAACAGATAGTACAAAGCTTCGATGGTGAAAAAATCACTATATTTATGACCTTTGTTTTAAATGAAATGCCTTCAGGATTAAGAGGTTTAGTAACAGTTGGAATTATTGCCGCTGCTTTATCGACGCTTAATTCAGGGTTAAATTCCATGTCTTCGGTGTTGATTCAAGACTTTTATCGCCCATGGATGGATGGCAGAAAGCAAACTAAATCAGAGAGTCATTTTGTTAATGCTGGACGAATTGGAATGGGACTGGCTGCTTTTGGTTTAGCTTCAATGGCAATTCTCAGTTTTTATTGGCAGAGGTATACCGATATGCCCTTATTGGCTTTTGCGCTAAGTGTGATGGTATTTGCTTACAGCGGTTTATTGGGGGTTTATTTTAATGCCTTATTTACCAAACGAGGTAATGCCAATAGTGTTCTTTTTGCATTGATAGCAGGATTTTTAACCACCTTGATGTTTCAAACCTACGTTCAAGATGTAATTGCCATTGAATGGCTAAAATTTGATTTAGCTTTCCCTTATCAGCTATGTGTTGCGACTTTGATAGCTTTTTTGATTTGTTTTAGCGGAAAGCCAGAGGCGTTCGATTCACAAAGCCAGCTGGCTGAATCTCAAGGTATCAGCTAATGGATGAATTTGTGTTAGCGATTGATGGTGGAGGGAGTAAGACGCTTGCTCTATTACAAAATATCTCTACGGGACAGATTTGGAAGGACAGAGCGGGAGGCTCATCTCTAACCATTGATTTTGAATCAGCTTGTCAAACCATCATAGAACTTGCAAAGAACCTAGTACAACAAGCCGATGCTAATCCTAAATCAATTACCTTAGTTTGCGGTGTGGCTGGAGCAGGCAATGATAGGTGGCGTATTCCATTAGAAAATCAGCTTAAAGTTATTTTTAGCGATGTTTTGGTGGTTAATGATGGTAAAACTTCATTATATGGTGCCAGCGATGGAGAACCATCGATTGTAGTTGCACTTGGTACGGGAAGCGTTGCGATGCGTTTGGATCAATATGGGCAAGAAAAACAGTTTGGCGGCTGGGGATTTACTGCTAGCGATGGTGGAAGTGGCGCAAATATAGGAATAAAATTGATTAAAGAGGTTTTGTTTGAATTTGACCGATTGAAACAAAGTAACTGTAATATTGATAGTTCCAATAAAGTAATTGATCCACTTGTTTCTGACTGCTTAAATGTTATCGGTTCTGATAGTCAAGCCATTCTAAATTGGTTAAATAAAGCGACCGCGTCCACTTATGCTGCGCTTGCTCCCCTAGTATTTAAATATAAAGATACAAGCCCGCTAGCGAAGCCGATAATTGATGAAACATTGAATGAAGTTACAAAGTTAATTGATTTAGCGCAACCAAAGGCGCATTTGCCAGTAATAATAATTGGTGGTCTGGCAGAAGCATTGTTTCCATATTTACATATAAATTGTGATTATAAAATCAAGCAAGCCAAAGGTTATTCGCTTGATGGTGCTTTGTATTTAGCTAAAAAAATGATTAAATCAAAAGGTGAGTGAAATTTTATCTTGAATCAATTTGATCTTTGTTGATTCTTGGTTAAGATTATTAACTAGTAATTGTCGATTCATAATCGAATAGATAAAAATAATAATTAAATACATAGAGTTTGTATTTTGAGGAAAGCATACATCCATGAGTGATTTACCATCATCCCTTTCATACTATGGTAGTTTTAAAGGCGCGATGCAGATACTTAAGCATCAATCATTACCCCTTTTTCAGGCTGATGAGCTTAGAGATCCATTTTTGCCCAACCAGTTTTCTGAACTAGGTTTTGATTGTCAGGAGCTTTTTGAGCAGTCGGTTAAATATATGACCTCTGCAATATTAGGTAAATCTCCACCTAAAGGAAATCCTAATCACCCGTTACAAAAAGCCATTAGACGTTGGCGTGGCGAAAACAGGTTCAACGATGAAGCTGAGATTCGAGAATCATTAATCGGTTTATTACCCGCTATGGTCGAAAAATCCTTCAACGAAGCCAAAGAAATTCATGCCGATTGGCAGAGATTTATAGAGAATAAAAGACTATTACCTTTTTTTGAAAGTTCAAGTAATTCCGAACTTTGGTTGTCCGAGGCTGAGCATTATTCAGGCGTCGTGATTAAATTTAAATGTACTGAAGATTCGATCATGGAACATTGTTTGCCTGTTCATTACAGTCGTCATCCAGCGCGTACCGTTAATATTAATGATTGTGTCGATTTAATGGTTGGTGATATTAACGAAATGCCAACGGATTTTACTCAATTAATTCTTACTCAAAATTATCAATTTAGAAAGCAAAAGGAATGGCGAATGGTGGTTGATAAATTACCCAATGAAGAGTTTTGCTTGGATTTTCCAGCTGAGCTGATCCAAAGTGTTTATTTAGGTGCGGCGGTTCCAAAAGTTAAAGCTGAGCAGTTGGGTGTTATTACTAAGGAACTAAGTCCTAATATCAATGTTTATCAAGCGGTTTGTTCAGATAACAGCTATGACTTTCAGTTTGAGAAGCAGTAGTGGTTTTTGATCTTCGTAGTTTATTAATATACAACTTATGGCTCGATTTCTAACAGTAATATTTGTATTTGTCGCAACTTTATTGATTTATCAAAATGTGGCTCGTTTGTTTGTTCCAAAATTGCCTAAAATTGAAGCCGAAAAAACCACAAGGCCTATAGGAAAGACCGCAAAAGCTCCAAAACATATCACCAAAACAGAAGTTTACAAATGGGTAGATGATGATGGACAAGTTCATTTCTCTGACCGAACGATTAAAGATGATGGAACACAACAGGAAAAAGTCGTTGTAACCAGTGAAGCGACTGAGTTCAAAGAAGTACCAAAAATTAGACAGATTTATATTCCGAGTAATCGGCAAACCGGAAATACTAGTTCTGGTTCTCGAACCGAGCAGTGTAAACGATTAAAAAAGCAAGTCGCGAAAGAGGAAGAAAGAGCTAAAAGACGAACTTCTAGCTATGGTCAAACAAAAAAACTTTCTGATAGTCGTTGGAAAGTGATCAAAAATTGTTAATAATCATAAAGATCTTTAGTTGTGCCTTATAAATTCACCTAGAAAAACCTCCGTTTACTAATCAACATTCCAAAAGGTTATTCCAAAATAGCAGCTAATTAGTAGCTTAATCATTTTAGACCCTTAATATTTACATCATTCTTTTCAAACAAAGACAGTGATGTGAGTAAAATAATTGAGCTTCCTAAGGGAAGTACCGCGATTAGTCGCCAAGTGTTGGAACAAGTTCAGCAATTTGATGTAAATCAACTGAATTGGCTGAGTGGCTATTGTTCTGGGATAGCATTTGAAAAACAAGGGCATATTAATCTTGATGGTCTATCAACTAGCATTTTATCTGGTACTGATGGAGCGGTTAAAAATAACAATGCTACAGGGCTTTCTGTTGTTTTACTTTATGGCTCTCAAACCGGTAATAGTAAAAGTCTTGCTGAATCAATTTCTTGCCGGTTATCTGAAAGCCAAATACCATTTAAATTGTCTAATGTTGACAATTTTAAACCAAACAAACTGAAAGAACCTTCAATTATTATAATGGTGGTTTCTACTCATGGCGAAGGTGAACCACCTGATGACGCAATGGATTTTTATGAGTTAATGCATGGAAAGCGTTCACCAAAATTACAAGGAAGCTATCATGCTGTTCTTAGCTTAGGAGACTCTAGTTATGAGAAATTCTGCCAGACAGGCAAAGATTTCGATAATTCCTTTTCTAAGCAAGGATCGACAGTTCTTCTGCCTCGATTAGATTGTGATCTTGATTATCAAAAGGTATCGAATCAATGGATTGAAAAAATCATAGAGAAAGTGAAGGAGTTAACTAATGCAAATTTAATCAACAATGAAGGCGATATTGATAGTCAAAATACTGCGCTCGAATTAACCACGGAGATAGCATCGAAAGACAAACCCTATAGTGCAACTGTTTTAGCAAATCAAAGAATTACCGGAGAGGGTTCTAGTAAGACAGTTCATCATATTGAATTGGCTATTGATGAATCAAAAGTTTCCTACTTGCCCGGTGATTCACTCGGCGTATGGGTAAAAAATAACAAGCAATTGGTTAACGAAATTTTATTGGTGACAGGTATAGATTTTGAAGAGCTTGTTGATTGGAAAACGGAGCGAGTCTCAGTAGGAAAACTTTTGGCAGAGACCCTTGAAATTACTTTGATCAACCCTTCGTTGATAAAAAGCCTTATCGAGTTGTTGGAAAATTCGACTGACGATAAATCGTCCAAAACGAAAAAACTCGAAACGCTAAATCAGATTTTAGAAAATGATTATTCCGATTATATAAAAACACATCAAATAATTGACCTCTTGTTTTTAGCTGAGATTAAATTAACCGGCCAGCAATTAGTAAATATTCTTAAACCAATTAAACCTCGAATCTATTCAATTTCATCGAGCCTAGAAGCATTCCCTGAAGAGGTTCATATTACAGTTGCATTAAAAGAAAATACTACTCGAGGTCTTAATCCTAAAGAAGTGATTAGAAAAGGCGCTGCTAGCCAATATTTAATTGAAAATCTATCAGAAGATGATGAAGTGATGGTTTACGTTCAGGCTAATGAGCGATTCAAACTACCTGAAAATAACGAGCCAATCATTATGTTAGGTGCAGGAACCGGAGTGGCTCCTTATCGTTCATTTTTACAACAGCGTGAATTGCAATCATCCTCGACTAAGAACTGGCTGATTTTTGGCAATCCTAATTTTAACACTGATTTCCTTTATCAAACCGAGATCCAAGGTTATTTGAATGATGGGCTTTTGGAGAAAGTTAGTCTAGCTTTTTCTCGCGATCAAAAATCTAAAATTTATGTTCAAGATAAATTGTTAGCGCAAGCAGAAAGTATATGGGATTGGATATCAAGCAAGAACGCCTACTTTTACGTCTGCGGCGATATGAATCGAATGGCTAAAGATGTCCACAAAGTATTGGTTCAAATTGTTTCTGAACAATCAAACCGCAGTAAAGAAGAAGCCGAAGAATTCTTAAAGCAGTTAAAGAAAGAAAATCGATATCAAAGAGATGTGTACTAAAAATGACAACTAAAGAAACGGCAACTAAATTAGAGCAAAATAAAAACTCTGAACTTATTCATAAAACCCAATTTGATGAGAAAAAGCATTCGGGTGTTGAAAAAATCAAAGTTGAAAGTAATTACCTTCGAGGCAGTATCGCTGAAGGCTTAGTTAATGAGGTCACAGGTTCTGTCGCGGATGACGATTTAATGCTGATTAAGTTTCACGGAATTTATCAACAAGATGATCGTGATCTGAGAAATGAACGTCGCAAACAAAAATTAGAACCGCTTTATTCGTTTATGATTAGAGCCAGAATTCCTGGAGGAGTCGTTACTTCAAGACAATATTTGCAGATGGCGGATTTAGCTACAGAATATTCCAGCGGTAGTTTGCGCATGACGACAAGGCAGGCATTTCAATGGCACGGTGTTTTTAAACGAAACCTTAAATCAACTATTGCCGGAATTAATCAAACTCTACTAGACACCATTGCAGCATGTGGTGACGTTAATCGTAATGTTATGAGCAATCCTTTACCTGAAGAGTCTAGCGTTCATCAAGAGGTGTTTCATTGGGCACAAAAGATAAGCAAACATTTGTTGCCGACTACAAAAGCTTATCATGAGATTTGGTTAGATGGAAAAAAAATAGAAACTAGTCAAGAGGCTAGTCTTGAACCTGATTTAGAACCAATATACGGCCAGACTTATTTACCTAGAAAATTTAAAACGGCGATAGCAATTCCTCCATATAATGATGTGGATGTATTTGCTAATGATCTAGGTTTTGTTGCAATCCTTGAGGATAAAAAATTAATCGGTTTTAATGTGTTAGTTGGCGGAGGAATGGGAAGTTCTCATGGCGACAAAACAACCTACCCTAGAATTGCAGATGTTATTGGTTTTTGTACGCCGGAACAACTCACGGCAGTATCCGAGAATGTTGTAAAGGTTCAACGAGATTTTGGAAACCGTGAGGTTCGCAAACATGCTCGACTCAAGTACACTATTGACAAACTTGGTGTCGAAGAATTTAAAACAAAATTATTTGCCTATCAAGGGTTTAAATTAGCCGAGGCAAAGTCTTTCGAATTTATCCATAACTCTGATCGCTATGGTTGGTTAAAAGATGAACTAGGTAATTGGCACGTAACTCTTTATATTCACAGTGGACGGATTATTGACTCTAAAAATTGCCAAATATTTACGGGGCTTCAAGAGATTGCCAAGATGCATGATGGAGAATTTAGAATCACTCCTAATCAGAATATTATTATTAGTAATATAAACGAATCTAATAAGTTAGTGATTGAAAAGCTATTAGACAAATATGCAATTAGTTTTGGAAATGCTGAAACTAAAACCCGATTAAACTCTCTAGCCTGCGTGGCATTTCCAAGTTGTTCATTAGCGATGGCTGAGGCCGAAAGATACCTTCCTCAATTTATTTCAAAAATCGAAACACTGCTAACTCGTTATGGATTAGAGCAAGGAATTAATATTCGAATGACTGGGTGCCCTAACGGTTGTGCTCGTCCATTCTTAGGCGAGATAGGTTTAGTTGGAAAAGGGCCGGGTAAATATAATTTATATTTAGGGGCAAGTCATATTGGTGATCGATTAAATAAACTCTATCGCGAGAATATTGATGAAGCTGAAATTCTTAAAGTACTTGAACCGTTATTTGAAAGTTATTCAAAAGAACAAAAAAACTTTAAAGGTTTTGGTGATTTTGTCGTAGGTAAAGATATTATACCAGCGGTAAAAAATGGCCTTGATTTTCATTCATAGAGGAAATTATGTTTGACGATGCTTACGCTTATCTAGACTCACCTAAACGAGAAGTTGTAGAGATAGAATCCGAAAGTTGGAATGATCTAAAAATTCCCGAATACAATAATGTTTTGGAAAAAATTGATGCCTTTCAACGAATTGAATGGTCGATAAAAAATATGCCAAAGTATTTCGCTCTTTCTTCTAGTTTTGGTATTCAATCTGCAGTGAGTTTACATATGATGACTCAGATCATTCCTGATATTCCGGTTGTTGTGGTTGATACTAGCTACTTATTTCCAGAGACCTATCGGTTTATTGAGCAATTGCAGGAGCAGCTCAATTTAAATTTGAAAGTATTCAGGTCAGATTTAAGTAGTAGTTGGCAAGAAGCACGCTATGGCCGATTATGGGAAAATGGAATAGAGGGAATTAATCGTTATAACCAAATCAATAAAGTTGATCCTATGGAAGTAGGTTTAGATAAACTCAATGTTAAAACTTGGTTTTCTGGGATTATGCGTAGCCAATCTGAAAGTCGAGCTAATACTCAAGTGATAGAAAAACTTCGTGGGCGATTAAAAGTTCATCCGTTAGTGGATTGGAATAAGCGAAGAGTTCATCAATATTTGATTAAACACAAATTGCCCTATCATCCATTATGGGAAAAAGGTTATGTGTCTGTTGGCGATACTCATAGTACCGTGCCTTTGTCTTCCGGAATGCGAGAAGAAGATACACGTTTTGGTGGTTTAAAGAGAGAGTGTGGTTTGCATGAAGATCCCTTGTCTGGGTTGTGATAGGTTATTAATGGCGACCGCTAAGCAAACCTCAAATATGCCACATCTGATGCATGGGTAATTTTTCATCATCGGATTTGGCTGACAATGAAGCTTCTTTAGTCAGAAAGCTATTTACATATTCACGATCTAAATGAGGAGCGAATAGCTCGATAAAACAAGAAAAATATTTTCTCATTAACAAGTTTTTATTAAAGGCAATCCAAGTGGTGCAACGGGGTAGTAAATCCTTGGTTGAATAACCAATCAAATCATGATCAATTTTTCTATCAAATGCCATTTCGGCAATAACACCGATCCCCATATTTTCTCGGACGTAGGTTTTAATCACATCAGCGTCCCTTGCCGTAAATACAACGTTAATATCTAGCTCTAGTTCTTTCGTTTGACGAACAAGGCTCGATGAACCACTTGATGGTTCTTTATAAGTAATAACTGGATAGTTAACCAAATCAGTCAAAGTTATTTTTTTTAGCTTCCCTAAAGGGTGTTCTTGAGGAAAAAGAATGACTCTGTCCCAATTGTAGCAAGGTATTTTTATAATATCGGGATGCATTACCTGATTGTCTGATGCGATTGCGATATCAACTTTTTGCTCGAGTAATAAGGTCGTAATATGATCAACAGAAGCCTGCTGAATATCAATGACTAGATTTGGATAACGTTTATGGAATCTGGTTAATACCGTGGGTAAAACATACTTTGCTTGAGTTTGTGTGGTCGCCAATCGAAAATGACCATGTTCGATTTGATTTTTATCTGCGGAGAGACGCTTAATGTTTTCAATTTGGTCTAATGCTTTTCGGGCGTGAGCAACGACCAATATCCCGGTATCGGTTAAACCAACTAGCTGTTTTCCGCTACGCTCAAATATTTTTAAATCTAACTCTTCTTCTAATAACTTTAATTGTTTACTAATCCCCGGCTGAGAAGTATAAATCCGCTCTGCCGCGGTCGTGATATTAAAATTATTCTCGACAATCGCAAGAAGATATTTTAGTTGCTGTAGTTTCATAGCTGTTGTAATTTCATAACGGTTACAGTTTCATTGCGCTAACTGGCAAGCATCCGATCAATGCTCAATGTAGCATTGTCTGTAGATTCTGGCTATTCCAATTAGTTATTTTCAAAGAGCCAATCAGTATTTCTTATTTAATTGCATACATGATTTTATAGACTGGTAATTTTAATAGACGTTTTGAGGTTAAAGTGGATTATTTACCAGTATCTTTAGATATTAGAAATAACTGGTGTCTTATTGTTGGAGGTGGTGAAGTTGCATTTAGAAAGCTAAAAATGCTGCTTAAGGCTGGTGCTTTGGTTGAGCTAATGAGTCCAGAGTTTAGTGATGATATTTTGTCTCTGAGCCAAAACGCCGATCTACTTCAAAGAATCAGGCTTAATTCTAAAAGCTATTCGACAGAAAATGACAAAGAGATACTTAGTCGTTATAAATTGGTGATAGCAGCGACTGATAACCCTCTAATTAATCGAGCGGTTAGTGTGGCCGCTAAAAAGGGCAATGTAATTGTTAATGTGGTTGATAATTTAGAGCTTAGCTCGATGATTATGCCTGCCATTATCGACAGGTCGCCTTTAGTAGTTTCTGTCTCTACTTCGGGAATCGCGCCAATCTTGGCTCGTAAAATCCGTGAGCGAATTGAGTGGCTATTGCCCCTTAACCTTGGTAATTTATTTGAACGTTTTCAAAAAATAAGAAATTTGGCTAAAGATAAGAAGCTTTCATTAACGCAAAAGAAGAGTTTTTATGAGTGGGTTTTAGAAAAATATTTTGATGAAGATTTGGATGCAAAACAAGGTGATTTATCAGATAGTAACATCTTAGATAGCAAAATTATTGAGGATGATTTATATAATCGATTTATTGAATCTGAAACTCAAATAGCTTCGCAAATTAAAGGGAAAGTTTATCTAGTCGGTGCAGGTCCCGGCGACCCAGAATTATTGACAGTTAAAGCGTTAAAAATTTTACAAAAAGCGGATGTGGTACTTTATGATTCATTGATTAGCGATGAAGTACTATCTTTAATCAGACGTGATGCAAAATTAGTCCATGTTGGTAAAAGGGCGAAATGTCATACTATAAGTCAATCGCAAATTAACCAGTGCTTAGTTGACCACGCGCGATTGGAACCAGTTGTAGTGCGTTTAAAAGGCGGTGATCCTTTTATTTTTGGGCGAGGCGGCGAAGAATTGCAAGCACTTGCTAAAGAGGGAATTTCCTATGAGGTTATACCCGGAATTACGGCGGCAGCGGGTTGTGCTAGCTATGCTGGAATTCCATTAACCCATCGTGATTATACCCAATCGGTTCGCTTTATTACTGGTCACCGTCAATCTAACGGAAAAGCTTTAGATTGGCAGAGTTTAGCAAAAGATGAGCAAACGCTTGTCTTTTATATGGGATTAACCAGTCATCAAGCGATTAGTGAAAACCTAATAAAGCATGGATTAAAACAAACCATGCCGGTGGCAGTGATTGAAAATGGTACTTTAAAAAATCAAAGAGTCGTAGTTGGACAGTTGAGTCAACTTCATTCATTAGTTAAACAACACGAAATTAAATCGCCTTCATTAATTGTGGTTGGCGAAGTCGCTGCTTTATCAAACCAATTGGCTTGGTTTCAGGATAATGTCCAAGTGAGTGAAAAAGAAAGACCACAGACTTATCAATATTATTAATTTATTAAAATAGGAACATACAGATGATTCATCAATCTATACTGAGCACCATTGGAAATACTCCGATTATCAAAATTAATCGTTTAGCGCCAGAAGGCATTAATCTTTTTGTTAAAGCTGAGTTTTTTAACCCACTTGCATCGGTAAAAGACCGACTAGCCTTTGCAATTATTAATGATGCGGAACAAAAAGGATTACTGACAAAGGGGCAGACTGTTGTTGAAGCAACATCAGGCAATACAGGGATCGCTCTTGCGATGGTTTGTGCAGCAAAAGGTTATCCTTTTGTTGCCGTTATGACGGAAACATTTTCTGTTGAGCGAAGAAAAATTATGCGTGCTTTAGGCGCAAAAGTAATATTAACCCCAGCAGCAGAGCGGGGTACTGGAATGGTCAAAGTCGCTGAAGAATTAGCCGAAAAAAATGGTTGGTTTCTGGCAAGTCAATTTGAAAACCAAGCGAATCCTGAATATCATCGTAATACCACGGCTCCTGAGATTCTAAGAGATTTTGCAGGACAGCCATTAGATTATTTTGTTAGCGGTTATGGAACAGGTGGGACTATAACTGGCGTTGGCGAAGTCCTTAAAGTCGCTAGACCAAAATTGAAAGTGATTGCGACCGAACCAGATAATGCTTCTTTGTTGACAGGAAAAGAATGGGAACCACACAAAATTCAGGGCTGGACTCCTGATTTTATTGCACCGGTACTTAATCAAGATATTATTGATGAAGTATTACCAGTGACCGATATAGAAGCAAGAGATATGGCTTTGGCATTGGCTAGTCAGGAAGGAATTTTTTGTGGTATTTCTGCGGGGGCGACTGTAGCTGCGGCGCTTAAAACTGCTTCTTTTGCACCAGAAGGTTCAACTATTTTGGCTATGCTACCTGATACAGGTGAAAGATATTTAAGCACTTTTTTGTTTGATGGTATTGAAGAAGGAAGTGATACTGCAGAATAGAATATATGGCACTTATGTATGAAAATCTCGAACTAGGAGGGTGTCAGGTAAGAAAAACTGTCTAATGTTTTAATTAGGGGGCGATATTGTTATTATGGGCATATCTAACTTTAATAGCTTTAACATATTGAAAAACCTACCAAATCATCCTAAAGCTAATTTCCCCTTGACTGGCAGAATCGATGAACCTCTGGATTTGAATACCCACGTGCCATTTAGAGTGGCGGTGGTTTCCAACCTTTTACAGTTAAACAAAGATCCACTCATTCGAGATGTTAGCAATCTTGAGCCACGGGAGTATCGCGTTTTATTGAATATCGGTAGTTACATGCCGATTAAAGCGACGGATATTGCTTACTTGGGTCGGTTGGATACTTATACTGTCAGTCGAGCGGTTAAGTCTTTATTAAAAGATGAATTGATTAAAATTGAACTAGCGAAAAATAATCGTAAGATTAAGAATTTGGTATTAACTAAAAAGGGTGTCCAAGTTTACCGAAAACTGTGTCAACGAATTGTGCAGCGAACTCAAGAGTTAGAGTCTGTTATTAGCAAGAAAGAAAAAACTGAACTAGTACGAATTCTTGAATTATTGGAAAGTAAATCTGAATCGATGATAGCTAGTCATGCGAATGAGCAAGTGACTCGTCAAGCGAGCGAACTTCAATCCTCTGAAAACAAGAAAATCCCCGCTGACCAAAAAGAAATTATTCGTTGGTACAAAAAATCAGCCGCTAGCTCTAAAAATAGCAATGATGAATAAGGCCAGAATTTTATTATTGTCGGGTTATGACGCAGCTAGCCATCGTTTTTGGCGAAACCAAATCACCAGCGGGTTGTCACAATATGATTGGACGGAAATTGTATTAGCGGATCGGTTTTTTTCTTGGCGAGCACGAGGCAATGCTCTTACTTTTGCTTTTGAACATCAAGAAATTTTGCAGAAAAATTACGATTGTATCGTCGCAACCTCAATGGTTGATCTAACAAATTTGAGAGGTTTCGTCCCACATTTGGCTAGCATTCCAGCCCTAGTTTATTTTCATGAAAACCAGTTTGATTATCCCAATCATTCATCCAATAAAATGGATCAAAATATTATAAATTTGCAACTGACGTCAATCTACAATTTACTGAGTGCCGATAAAATTTTGTTTAACTCAAACTACAACCGAACTACTTTTTTCAGAGGTGCAAATAGACTATTAAATAAATTGCCGGATGGAATTCCAAAAGGATTATTGGATGAGGTTGAGAAAAAGACTCAAGTGTTTGCAGTGCCGATTGATGACTGTTTTGGAAAGTCGCAATCATCAAAAAATAAGACCATACAGATTGTTTGGAATCATCGCTGGGAATACGATAAACAACCGGAGGTTTTATTCAAAGCGTTAGAGCTTCTCAAAGCCGATGGTATTGATTTTAAGTTTCATTTATTAGGGCAATCATTTCGTAAAGTTCCAGATTGTTTTTCAAAAGCTAAAGAGTTGTTTTGCGATGAAATAGAAACTTGGGGATTTCAGCCTAGAGAGAAATATTTGCAGATATTAGATGAATCAGACATAGTGGTATCAACGGCTTTACATGATTTTCAAGGGTTAAGCATGCTGGAAGCTATTGCAAGAGGTTGCCTTCCCGTTGCGCCTAATCGAGTTGCTTATCCAGAATATATATCACAAGAATTTCTCTATTCCATCGAGGATTCCACAGGCGAAGCACAATCTTTGTATCAGAAACTAGTTGAATTGATCGACGAATTTAACAACAATGAGCGCGGGTTAAAGACTTGTTATCAGGCGAATAGTAAAATTGCGTCGATTGAAGAATATTTTCAGAGTAACTTAATACCTAAATATCAATCAGAAATAGATCAACTAATTAAAATCACAACTGATAAATAGCAACTGAAACTAGAAAAGCTAGAGTTAATATCGATTAATGACTGAACAAACAAACACAAATTATTATCACCCCAAATATTGGCTAACTCATTTTAGTTTGTTTATTTTGCGCTGTGTAGCTGCGTTGCCAGCAACATGGCGTCGAAAGCTTGGCCGAGGGATAGGTTGGTTGATGAGTAAGTTGATTGCTAAACGCAGTCGTGTGGCAAGTATCAATTTAAAGTTATGTTTTCCCGAATTAAATGACGAACAATTACGACAACTACTCAAAGAAAATATGGCGGCAACTGGCTGTGGACTAGTGGAAACAGCAAGTTGTTGGTACAGCAATTTGGACAAACAACAATCAAATAGTGAAATTATTGGTCGGGAGAACCTAGACTCAGCTATAGCTAAAGGAAAGGGTGTGATCTTACTGAGTTTTCATATGACCAGCCTTGAAATGGGAGGTTGTTTGCTTGGCGCACATTATGATTTTTTAGCTATGTACAAACCCAATAAAAATCCCCTTTTTGATAAAGCCATGTGTGATGGCAGAAAAAGGCACCTTAAAGGTTTACTCGACCGAAACAATGTCAGGGGTACGATCAAAGCGCTCAAAAAGAACGAAATTGTTTGGTATGCGGCCGATCAAAACTACGGCGGTAAAACGACTGTTTTTGTCCCATTTTTTGATATCCAAACTGCAACTATTACCGCGACCACTAAATTGGCAAAAATGACTGGTGCGGCGGTAGTGCCATTTACCCAGAGGCGATTAGATAAAGAAGACAGCTATCAATTAACTTTATATCCTGCGTTTGAAAACTTTCCTAGTGTAAATGAAGAACAAGATGCCGCCAAAATTAACCAATTCCTAGAAGATTATTTAAAACAATATCCGGTCGATTATATGTGGTTACATCAGCGGTTTAGAAATCGACCCGAAGGTGAACCACCCATATATTGATCTGAGATCCTTATCGTTTTTACGGTACATACCGGCAATCTACCGAGTTTTGTATCAACTATGCCCGTTTAGGGGACAAAAACTGCAACTATTGTCACCCTAGCCGGTCAAAATAATGTACAATTCGCCCCTTTGAAAATTCAAATAAATCATGGCTGAAAGCCTATTAATTGGTAGCAACTGCAAAAATTTATGTCATATACACAATACATTCGCAACTTCTCTATTATTGCTCATATCGATCACGGTAAATCAACCTTATCTGATCGATTAATTCAGTATTGTGGAGGTCTTTCAGAAAGAGAAATGTCGGCTCAAGTCCTTGATTCAATGGATATTGAGAAAGAGCGAGGGATTACCATTAAAGCGCAAAGCGTTACCCTTGATTACAAAGCAAAGGATGGTCACTCTTATCAACTAAATTTTATCGACACGCCGGGACATGTCGATTTCTCTTATGAAGTTTCACGATCATTAGCTGCTTGTGAAGGTGCTTTGTTAGTTGTTGATGCAGGACAAGGGGTTGAAGCTCAAACCTTAGCTAACTGTTACACCGCGATCGAACAAGATCTGGAAGTTATCCCTGTTTTAAACAAAATTGATTTACCGCAGGCCGATCCTGACAGAGTTGCTCAAGAAATTGAAGATATCATAGGGCTAGAAGCTATGGATGCCGTTCAATGTAGCGCTAAAACCGGCATTGGTATCGAAGATTTATTAGAAGATCTGGTGGCAAAAATTCCTCCTCCTCAGGGTGATCCTAACGCGCCGCTAAAAGCATTAATTATTGATTCTTGGTTTGACAATTATTTGGGCGTTGTTTCTTTAGTTCGAGTTGTACAAGGCACTTTGAAAAAAGGTGACAAGATGCAGGCGATGTCGATTGGCAAGCAACATTTGGTTGATTTTGTTGGGATTTTCACTCCAAAACGTAACGATTTGCCTGAGTTAAAAGCTGGTGAAGTAGGTTACGTTATCGCCGGAATTAAAGATATTCACGGTGCGCCAGTGGGAGATACCATTACTCATATAAAAGGTGGGGCGACCGAAATTCTTGATGGTTTTAAAAAAGTTAAGCCTCAAGTCTATGCAGGAATGTTCCCAGTTTCTTCAGATGATTATGAATCGTTCCGTGATGCATTGAATAAATTAAGCCTTAATGACGCGTCGTTGTTTTTTGAACCGGAGAACTCGCAAGCATTAGGATTTGGATTTCGTTGTGGTTTCTTGGGAATGCTTCATATGGAGATCATCCAAGAAAGGCTTGAAAGAGAATACGACCTAGACTTGATTACTACGGCTCCAACGGTTGTCTACGAGATCTTGACCACTAAGAACGAAATGATTTATGTTGATAATCCAGCTAAATTACCCGAACAGAGTTTGATTGAAGAATTAAGAGAACCAATTGCAGAAGTCAACATATTAGTTCCTCAGGAGCACTTAGGAAGTGTTATCACTCTTTGTGTTGAAAGGCGGGGCGTACAAACCAAAATGGAATATATGGGAATTCAAGTTTCGTTGACTTACGAAATTCCTATGAATGAAGTGGTACTCGATTTCTTCGATAGGCTAAAGTCGGTTAGCCGCGGGTATGCTTCTCTTGACTACGGTTTTAAACATTTTCAACAGGCCGATTTAATTAAGCTAGATATTTTAATTAATGGTGAAACGGTTGATGCCTTAGCAATTATTGTTCACAGAGAGCAAGCAAAATATAGAGGCCGTGATCTGGTCGAAAAAATGAAAGAACTGATCCCCCGGCAGATGTTTGATATCGCCATTCAGGCAGCTATCGGTGGCCATGTTATTTCGCGTTCAACAGTTAAAGCTTTACGTAAAAATGTAACGGCTAAGTGTTATGGCGGCGATATTACTCGTAAACGTAAGTTATTAGAAAAACAAAAAGCGGGTAAAAAGCGAATGAAAAGTGTGGGTCGAGTTGACATCCCTCAAGAGGCATTCTTGGCGGTGCTTAAAATTAATGATTAAGGTCATCAATTTAATTTTAGTTAGATTGTAATAGATTGATGATGTTAGAGACTAAGACTTATATTGATCGAATAGAAATAAAGACAGATAGGAATATAAATGAGTAGTTTGTACGGAATAATTTTAGTTGGTTTAATGTTTGTATCGGGAATTGTCTGGTTGATAGATTCTTTAACTGCGGGCAAAAAACGCAAAGCGGCAGTTCGAGATCTGTACGAGAAAATGCTGAAGCCGCCTCAAGAGGCTATTGATGCAGTTGCTAAGGAACCAATTCATGTGGATTATGCTAAGTCATTTTTTCCGATCCTATTAATTATCGTCGTATTACGCTCCTTCTTATATGAGCCTTTTCAGATCCCTTCAGCGTCAATGAAACCTACCTTGGTTGAAGGCGATTTTATTCTGGTAAACAAATACAACTACGGCCTAAGATTACCAATTACTTCCGAAAAAGTGGTTGATATCGGTTTACCAGCAAGAGGTGACGTGGCTGTTTTTAGAGCACCTGATACCGGCGAAGATTACATTAAGCGGGTGATTGGTATTCCGGGAGATACCGTCATTTACACCAAAGACAAAGAACTTTATATTATTCCTGCTTGTCCTGCTGAAGTTGAGAAAGCCGAATGTCCTAAACTACCTATCAAAAAGACGGCGGTAGCAAGTCCTGGTTATATTGATAAAAAGCCTAACGACTCAATCGGGACAGTCAATATTGAATATATCGAAAATCTCGATGGCGTAGAGCATGGGATTTTGAATAATCCTAAGGTGCTCCAACACACAGGGCAAGGTGTCAATAAAGATGCCGTTTACATCGTTCCACCTGCAAAATATTTTGTGATGGGAGATAACAGAGATAACAGCACCGATAGCCGCCTTTGGAAAACGACTAATTTTGTACCAGAAGAAAATCTGGTCGGGCAAGCAGTCACGATATGGATGCATTTTGAGTTTGGCTTCGAGAACAAATACTTTAGTTGGGTACCTACTGGGGTTCAGTTAAGTCGAGTCGGTGAAATCAGATAACAGGCTAACTGCCTGATTTTTAGCATATTGTGATAACATAGCATACCAATTCGATAAATTAACTGATGATTTTGAGGAATATTGAAAAATGTTTATAAACACAAAGCATCAAAATGGCGCAACCATGTGGGGCTGGCTCGCTGTAATTACAATGGTTGGTTTTATCACCATGTTGGCTTTTAAGATTGTCCCCGTCTATTTTGATCATCGTTTAGTTCGATCTGCATTGCAAGATGTGGTCGATAGTTCAGATTTTAATAATATGCCTAACAAAAGCATTGCCCGAGCCGTCCAAAATAGATTAACCATTAATAACATTAGAGATATAGATGGCAAAGCATTTCAAACTAAGCAGGATAGAACCGGTAGTAAATATATCTTGATAAAATATGATAGAAAAGTACCGATTATTAGTAATGTGTCTGCAATAGTGGAATTTAATGAAGAAGTTCGTAAAAGCCGATAAGCCATGTCAATAAATCCTAACCTAGCGTTATTGCAAAAAACGATAGGCTATCAGTTCAATGATTTATCCCTATTAAAGCAGGCTTTAACTCATCGGAGTGCTTACCATGTTCATTATGAGCGTTTGGAATTCCTTGGTGATGCAATCCTTGGAAGCGTTATCGCTAAAGCTTTGTATGAGAAATTCCCCAAAGCTGATGAAGGTCAATTAAGTCGGTTAAGAGCCTTTCTTGTCAAGGAAAAAGCTCTCTCAGAACTAGCGACTGAACTAAATTTTAGTCAGTTTCTAATCCTTGGAAGTGGCGAGCTGAAGAGCGGTGGTTTTAGACGTGCATCAATTTTGTCTGATACTTTTGAAGCAATTATTGGTGCTGTTTTATTAGATAGTGATTATCAAACTGCTAAATGTTATATTCTAAATTTATATCAAGAAAAATTATCACAACTTTCGTTAGAAAAAGCACAGAAAGATCCCAAAACTCGTCTGCAGGAATGGTTGCAAGCGCGGGGTATCGTTACACCAGAGTACCAAGTTGCTCGTTCTAGCGGAAAAGATCACGCAAAAAAGTATTGGGTAACTTGCCAAGTAGATTATCAAGATATTCAGGTTGAAGGCGAGGGCGCTAGTCGACGAAAAGCTGAGCAGGATGCTGCTTGTAAGGTGATCGAAAAATTACAGTTGGACAAAAATCAATTATGAGTAAAGTCAAAGAAGAGCCAAAGCGTTGTGGTTTTGTCGCCTTTGTTGGTCGCCCCAATGTCGGTAAGTCGACATTGCTTAATCATTTGCTAGGACAAAAGCTCAGTATCACTTCGCGCAAACCCCAAACAACTCGTCACCGTATTTTAGGCATTGATACTTTTGGTTCTACTCAATTAATTTATGTTGATACGCCTGGAATTCATAAAAAGGAAGCAAGAGCGATTAATCGTTTAATGAATCGTGCGGCATCTAGTTCGATTAATGATGTCGATGTTGTTGTTTTTATCGTGGAGCCAGAACGATGGACCGAGGATGACGAATTGGTATTAGAACACCTTAAAAAATCGGACAAACCGATTATTTTATTTGTGAATAAAATTGATCAAATTAAAGAGAAAGAAAAGCTATTGCCTTTTTTACAGACTCTTGCGGCAAAACATACTTTTCAAGAACTCATTCCTGGTGCTGCATTGTTAGGCGATCAAGTCGAAGAATTAAAGACGTTGTTAATTAAGTACATGCCGCAAGGTGATTTTATATATCCGGAGGATTATTATACGGATCGTAGTGAACGATTTTTAGCGGCAGAAATTATTCGAGAAAAATTAATCCGTCAACTAGGCGACGAACTTCCTTATTCTATGACCGTTGAAATTGAACAATTTAAAATGGATGAAAAGGGAACTTTGAGAATTAACGGACTTATCCTCGTTGAGCGAAGTTCGCAAAAATCAATCGTTATTGGTAAAGGCGGAAGTCGATTAAAGAAAGTTGGTACCGACGCTCGTAAAGATATGAATGAAGTCTTTGGTCAGAAAATATTTTTAGAGTTGTGGGTTAAAGTAAAAGACGGTTGGGCTGATGATGAACGAGCACTACGCAGTTTAGGTTTTGATGAACATTCTAAGTAAGTTTTTTGATTTATTTAGTTTGATAGACGAATTCGGGAATTAGCCAAATGTCTATGCAGCAAGCAAAATGTTTTGTACTACATTCTTCACCTTTTAAAGAAACAAGCTTATTGGTTAGAATATTTAGTCAGCAACATGGACGTTTTTCGATTGTTGCTAAAGGAATAAAAAGAAAAAGTTCACAGGCGACGCGAGCAATTTTGCAACCTTTTAATTTATTAAACATCGACTATACTGGACGTTCTGATCTCAAGAATTTGTGCCATGCAGAATTAGTGACTGCTTATGAAAATATGCCCAATCGTTCTTTGGCTTGTGGATATTATATCAATGAACTTTTGGTTCGATCGCTTCAAGAATGGCAAGATTTTCCTTTATTGTTTGAGCTCTACCAGAAAACTATTGAGGCTCTAAAATCAAGCAACGATTATGTAGCATTATTACGTGATTTTGAAGCGGATTTGCTGGCGGAGCTTGGAGTAGCGCCCACATGGGAACTTGATGCCCAAGGGGTGAAAATTTGCTCTCATTCTTATTATCATTTTGTTGAGAATAAAGGTTTTCAGCCAGTTAATAAGGAAAGTGATATAACCAGTTGTCAACTACAAGATAAAAAATATATTGGTCAGGCTATTTTAAATTTTGCAAATAGAACTTACCCTAAGGAATCGAGTAAAGTTAGTCAGCAGATTAGCCAGAAATTACTCCGGCAGGTGATTGGAGAAAGACCATTAGAAAGTCGAAAACTGTGGTTTTAGTCGCCATTTTTATTTGAGAATAACTAAAGAGAATAACTAAAAAGAGTGATGCAAATGAATAATCCAATTTATTTAGGTGTTAATGTTGATCATGTTGCTACTGTGAGAGAGGCTAGAGGGACTCATTACCCTCAAGTTTTCCAAGCAGCTTTGTTGGCTGAGCAAGGGGGAGCTGATGGCATTACCATTCACCTTAGAGAAGATAGACGACATATTCAAGATAGAGATGTTGAATTGATTAAAGAAAACATCAACAGTCGACTAAATTTGGAAATGGCGGTTACTGACGAAATGATTGCTATCGCCAAAAGAACAAATCCAGAATATGTCTGTTTAGTTCCAGAAAAAAGAGAAGAGTTAACTACTGAAGGCGGTTTAGATGTGGTTGGAAATTATGACAAAATAAAACATGCTTGCGAAGTGTTGGGTAGGCAAGGGATAAAAGTTTCTTTATTTATTGATGCACAAGAAGAACAAATTAAGGCAGCAAAATCAGTCGAAGCACCTTATATTGAGATCCATACCGGGCACTATGCTGATGCGACTAACGAAGCGGATAAAAATCGCCATCTACACCAAATTTTAAAAGGCGTTAAACTGGCTGATTCGTTAGGTATTGTCGTTAATGCCGGACATGGATTACACTATCACAATGTTTCTCCAATAGCCGCTATTCTAGAAATATATGAACTCAATATTGGTCACGCAATCATTGCGCGCTCTATTTTTACCGGGTTAGAAAGAGCTGTATCAGATATGAAAAAACTAATGCTTGAGGCTCGCCGGTGAGCATTTTTGGAATTGGGGTTGATATCATCGAAATAGATCGTATTAACTCTTCAATCGAAAAGTTAGGTGATGCCTTTGCGAAAAAAGTACTTCATCCTAATGAACTAAAAAAATATCTAGCAACTAAACGCAAAGCGCATTATTTAGCAAAACGATTTGCGGCAAAAGAAGCTTTTGCTAAAGCACTAGGTACTGGAATCATTGAAGGTGTTACTTTGCCAAGAATTGAAGTGGTTAACAATCAAGATGGTAAACCAGAAATTGTATTACATGAAATGACTCTTGAGCGTTTTGAATCATTTGATTTAAAATCAATACACCTGAGTATTAGCGATGAAAAAAATTACGCTGTGGCTCAAGTTATTTTAGAAAAATAAACTAAATTATAATTACTACTGATTGACATCTATTGACCATAATTGGATAACTCAGCAGAGAAACAATCAATGAGAAATATTAAATATGACAAGTAAAAATTCCGAACAAACATTAGAAGAGAACTCAGTAGAAACTAAGATTCAACCCGTTAGCATGTTATATAGAAATTATGTTCTGTTTATGCTGACTTTAGTTTATATTTTTAATTTTATTGATCGACAAATTTTAGTTATTCTTCAAGAATCGATCAAAAAAGACTTAGGCTTATCTGACACTCAACTAGGATTGTTATCCGGCTTATCTTTTGCCGTTTTCTATGTTTTATTGGGCATTCCTATTGCGCGTTTGGCTGACAGAAGTAACCGTAGAAATATTGTCGCAGCCTCGTTAGCTGTTTGGAGTGGTATGACCGCATTATGTGGTATGGCTCAAAATTATATTCAATTATTGCTCGCCAGAATAGGCGTTGGAGTTGGTGAAGCAGGCTGTAGCCCTCCGGCTCATTCAATTATTTCCGACTATTTTCCTGCACATCAGCGAGCAACCGCATTATCGGTTTACTCGATGGGGATTTATATTGGTATTTTGTTTGGTTTTTCTCTCGGTGGATGGTTAGATGCGCAATACGGTTGGCGATTTGCATTTATTGCTTTAGGCGTTCCAGGCGTTCTATTTGCAATATTCTTTTTTCTTTCGGTAAAAGAGCCGTTACGCTCAATCGCGCATAACCCTAAGGCTGATAATCAAAGCTTTTTACAGGTGCTGAAACTATTATTTTCAAAACCCTCGTTTTTGTTTCTTTCCTTTGCCGTTGGACTTCATGCTTTTAGTACTTACGCGCTTGGAAATTGGTTACCTTCTTTCTTGTCAAGAATTCATTTAATGCCAAGAGAGGATATAGGCTTGTACGCAGGGTTCATACTAGGAACCGCTGGTGCTCTCGGAACCATTGTTGGTGGTTACCTCGCTGACCGTTTAGGTAAGAAAGATAGCGCGTGGTATATTAAGGTTTCTGCTTTTAGTGCGATATTGGCTATCCCCTTTCTGTTGCTCTATTATTTTCATCCTTCAGTTAATATCGTTTTAATTTCTTTGTTTGTTGCTTATACGCTAATAAGCACGTTTTTAGGACCATCTATCGCGATCACTCATTCGTTGGTTCCGCCACATATGCGAGCATTCGCTTCTGCAATACTATTTTTGGTACTTAATTTAATTGGATTGGGTTTAGGTCCATTATTTGTCGGAATAGTCTCTGATTATTTAGAGCCTTCGATGGGCGTTTTGTCGATACGCTGGGCTTTGGCTTCTACTCTTGTTGTGAGTTTAATCGCTATTGGGTTATTTTTTAAAGCATCAATGCACCTGAAAGAGGATTTAAGCTCGGTTTAAAAGTCAGGTTTCATATATTGGATAAAAGCAACATTGGGTAAAAGTAACTTTTGAGTCCAGATTGATTATAGGCTAGAATAGCAAAACGCTCTAAATATCAAATAGTTAGCTTTTTAAGGAATAGAATTATAAAAACCTTATTTTCCCAAGGAGCCTCTCATTCTACTCGACTATTTATTGTGGTGATTTTATCGAGTGTTTTGATGTTTGTTGATCATCACGAGAAGCACCTCAAGGGCGTTAGAAGTGCGCTTGGAACGATCATTTCTCCTATCGTTTATCTAGCAGATATACCTCAAGAACTTTTTTCTTGGGGGGGTGAATCCCTAGTCTCGCGCTCTTATTTACGTCAAGAAAATCAAAGGCTTACTGATGAAGCCATTATCTTAAAAGCACAATTACAAAAGTATATCGCACTACAAGCCGAAAATGCCCGACTGCGTAACTTACTCGGAACTGAAAACGATACATTAGAAAGAAGGTTATTGGCCGAGATCATCCAAATTGATGATGATCCATTCAGATTGGACTTTGTGATCAACAAAGGATACTTAGATGAGGTTTATGTCGGTCAAACGGTCATTGATGCTAGTGGCGTCGTTGGACAGGTGGTCACTGTTTATGCCACTACCTCGGTTGTATTGATGATTTCTGACGCCTCTCACGCAATACCGGTGAGAGTGGCTCGCAATAATGTTCGCTCTATTGCCGCTGGGAGCGGTCTAATTGATCAGCTTTTCCTGAAAAATGTCACTTTGACAACTGACATAGTGGCTGGTGATACCTTGATTAGTTCAGGATTAGGACAAAAATTCCCCGTTGGTTATCCGGTTGCTACCGTCAGCAGTGTGGAACATGATCCCGGTCGCGCTTACGCCATTATTTTTGCCAAACCTATCGCTCGATTAGAGAAACTTTCTTCAGTGCTGTTGGTGTGGACAGAAAATAAACAGCAAGGAGTCAACTAATGGCTCAAATGGAGTCAAAGGGGACTTTCGTAATTATCGCGTCGTTTTTTATTGCGATGATCATGAATGTGCTACCCCTACCGACGTTTCTTGATATCTTTAATCCCGATTGGGTTGCTCTGGTATTGGTTTATTGGGTGATGGCAGTGCCTAATCGAGTTGGCGTACTTGTCGGTTGGATAGTGGGTTTACTGGTCGATGTATTATATGGAACTGTTTTTGGGATCCATGCTTTAACTTTTGCTTTAATTGCTTATATTATTCAAATGACTTATCACCGTTTGAGATTATTTCCTCGCTGGAAGCAATCAATCAACATTGCGGTGGTGATCGGAATTCATATGCTTATAGGTTTGATCCTGAGAAACTTTATTGAACCAACGTCAACCGACTACATTTATTGGCTCCCACTGATTGGTGCAGGATTATTGTGGCCCTGGGTATTTATTTTGTTAAGAGATGTGAGACGTAAATTTTGTCAGTAATCGAACCTTTCGCTGGTTTTAAAGCCTAATTTATGGATCTTTTAATACCTTTAATTAGCTGTATAGAGTAAATACCTCTCAATGAAAATATATCTGGCATCAAAATCACCGAGAAGACAATCACTTTTAAATCAGTTAAGGATTGATTTTGAGTACGTGAACAGTGATATTGATGAATCGCCGTTAGGAGATGAAAGTCCTGTTGAATATGTGCAGAGGATGGCAAGCGAAAAAGCGACTAATGGTTGGCAAAATAGCAATAGAATAATCAATAAGCCACTGCTAGCGGCCGATACAAGTGTTGTTATAGGCAAGCATATTTTAGGAAAGCCTATTGATGATACGCAGGCATTTGAGATGTTAAACCGTTTATCAGCACAAACGCATCAAGTGATGACGGCTGTTGCGGTTAAAAACGAGAGTAGAATAAAACTAGTGACTTCGATAACAGATGTCACTTTTGACAGTTTAACCGACAAGCAAATTAATGATTATATTAAAACAAAGGATTGTTTTGATAAAGCAGGTAGTTACGGAATACAAGGATACGCAGCTCGATTTATTTCTTTTATTGCCGGAAGCTATTCGGGGGTTGTTGGTTTACCTTTGTATGAAACCGCAAAATTATTAGAAGAATTTGAATAGCTAGGTTTAATTTGACCGAAGATTAGTTTGGACGAATTTAATTTTGAATGAAGCCTAGTCTAAACGAAACCTAATCTAAACGAAACCTAGTCTGAGCAATGCAACTTTGCAGTATAAAAAGCTGGTGAAAATAATTTAATGAAAGAAGAGATATTAATTAATATAACGCCCCAAGAAAGCCGAGCGGCGGTTTTAGAAAATGGTATGTTGCAAGAGCTATTTATTGAGCGAGCTTCTAGTCGGGGGCTGGTGGGAAATATTTACCGAGGCAAGGTGATTCGAGTGTTACCAGGAATGCAGGCGGCCTTTATCAATATTGGTCGAGAGCGTTCTGCATTTTTACATGCTGCAGAGATATTACCCATCTCAGAAGAAGAGGAAATCGGTGATACTCCTATTCCTGTGCCAGATATCAATGAGTTGCTTCACGATGGACAAACAATTACGGTGCAAGTTATTAAAGATGAGTTAGGTAGTAAAGGCGCGAGATTAACCACTCATTTAACCATCCCATCTCGATATCTTGTTTTAATGCCCGATAACGAACACATTGGCATTTCTCAAAGGATCGAAAATGAAGAAGAACGTGATCGCCTAAAACAAATCCTATTAGAAAATAAATCCGATAGCGGTGGTTATATTGTCAGAACAGCTGCAGAAGGTGCTTCTAAAGATGAGCTTACTAGAGATTCCGAATTTTTACTGAAGTTATGGAGCCGTATTAAACTAAAAATTCAGCAAGTGAAAGCGCCATCCTTGGTGTACGAAGATCTTGATTTAGCCTTACGGTTTGTTCGAGATCTAGTGCCAACAGATGTAGAAAAAATTCGTATTGATTCAGAGGCGGTTCATCAAAGAATGTTAGTGTTTTTAGACGATTTTATTCCTAGCTTGGGTTCGTGCCTAGAGCTTTACCGAGGAGAGCGTCCTCTTTTTGATATGTTTAATGTTGAAGATGATATTGAAAAATCACTACACAGAAAAGTGCCGCTTAAGTCTGGCGGTTATTTGATTATCGAACAAACAGAAGCGATGGTGACTATCGATGTGAACACTGGCGCGTTTGTAGGTTATCGAAATCTGGAAGATACGATTTTTAAAACTAACCTAGAAGCAGCTTCTTCGCTGGCAAGGCAGCTTAGATTAAGAAATTTAGGCGGTATGGTTATTATTGACTTTATTGATATGAAGGAAGAAGAACATAAACGTCAAGTGATACGAACTTTAGAAAAGGTTTTAGAAAAGGATCATGCTAAAACCCATATTTCTGAAGTATCATCCTTAGGTTTGGTACAAATGACTCGTAAGCGTGATAGAGAGAGTTTGGAGAATATTCTATGCGAGCCTTGCAAAACTTGCGACAGTCGCGGAACGATAAAAACCGCGCAGACAATTTGTTATGAAATTTTACGAGAACTCCATCGTTCGGCAAAAGCTTATGAGGCAAAAAAATATTTGGTTTTAGCTTCTCAAGATGTTGTTGATCGAATGCTAGATGAAGAAGCGGCCCATGTTGCAGAAGTTGAGTCCTTGATTGGAAAACCCGTCAGATTTCAAGCAGAAAGATTATATTATCAAGAGCAGTTTGATGTGGTGTTAATCTAATAATGACTGATGTATCTAGCAGCAAAACAGAAACTGAAAAGCGTAAGCTAGGCATACGTATTTTTAGTTACTGTATTAATAAGCTTTGGTTGCTTCTTGCTAGTATTATTATATTGATTGCGTTGATTCATGTTTCGCTAGGGATTTTGTTACCCAAAATTGATCATTACCAAACAGACATTATCAAATGGCTGGAAAAGGAATATCAAATTGATATTGAAGTTGAAAAAATTTCTGCCGAATGGAGTGTCTACGGACCAACGTTGGAGTTATTTGATTTTACAATTAAATCTGAAGACGCTAGCTATGATCTTTTACGAATCGATCATATTTCTTTGTATCTCGATGTCATCTCATCAATCAGAAATCAGAAATTTTCAACCCAAGAAATTGCCATAGAACAGGCCGAAATTAATTTCTATTTAAGTCACGAACTTGGAGTGACACTCAGGCAAGAAGAGAACTATTCTACTTTAATGGATCTTGACAACACGACTCAAAATTTATTTGACATGTTGTTTGTGCAAAAGAAAATCTCGCTTAATGACTCCAATTTAACCCTTTATACTTTGGCCGGTACGGAGTTTAAATATCATGTTGAAACTCTACAAGTTAAAAAGTTTGGTGATATCCATCAATTATCTGGACAGCTAAGCTATAGTGACGGAGGCAAGATTAACCTTGTGTCAGAAATTTATGGTGCTCCAAACTCGGAAAATACCCGTACTGAAGTTTATTTAACGGGCTCAAATATTAATGTTGCTAATTTACCTTGGTCGCAAAAGATCTCTAACATAAAACCAACTTCAGGAGAACTTTCTTGGCAGTTTTGGGGGACTTGGCGAGATAAACATTGGAATGATATTAGCGCCAGTATTAATTTGAAAAATGCAAGTTGGCTTAATGTTGAAAAAGATTCAAAATCAGATCTAGAATCTGTTAGCAATAATTTGTCGACTCTATTCTCATGGCAGCACAAAAATATAAATGAAGGCTATCTTGCAATTCATGATTTTGATGTCACTGGAAATGATGGAGAAGAGCAATCACTTTCAGATTTTTATGCCAAATTTCAACGGCATGATTTAGAAAATCCCTTGTGGGAAATTTCAGCTAGCGATTTCCAACTATCCCCAATGGTGAGTTATTTGGCAAGTTTATTGGAGGCAGAGAATTCGTTATCTGACTTTTTAGTCACGGCTAAGCCTTCGCTCAACATTGATTTATTAGACGTTAAGATTGCCAAGCGATCAGATTTTTGGTTGTTTCCTGAAATATATTTTTCCTTTACTGATTTTGAATATGAGGCTTGGAATAATATTCCTAGAATAGTTGGTGTTAATGGAAAAGCCATTTTTTCAAAAGAACAAGGAGCGGCTCATTTGAATGGGCAAAATGTGGAACTCGAATTTGGCGATTTATTTAGGCACTCAATTAGTTTGGAAAGTCTCGATAGTCAATTAAGTTGGAAAAAAGATGCTGAAGATGCTTTTAACTTTTATATTGATGATTTTAGTGGAGCCAATCAGGATTTAACGCTCCAAGCGAGAGCGGCTTTTTTTCATCAAGATGAAGAACCTATTCTGTCGCTTTATGCCGAAATAACAGATGCTGATGTTTCTAAAAAGTCACTCTATTTACCTGCTGGAATTATGACGAAGGATTTGGTCAGTTATTTAGACGATGGCGTTAAGTCTGGGCACCTTCCATTAATCAAAACGATTACCCGAGGGGCTCTGCAAGATTTTCCGTACCATGACAATACTGGAATATTTGCAGCGTTAGGTTTTTTGAAGAATGCTTCCTATAAATATTTGCCAGACTGGCCCGAAGCCAACGAACTTGATGCCAAGTTGTTATTTGAAGGTAATGGAATGGATATTTCATCCGAACATGGGGAGTCGTTGAATAATCAAATTGTCGCAGCAAGTGCAGTTGCTAAAGATTTGTCGCTCGACAATCCTATTCTTGAGTTGACTTTAGATGTTGATAGTCAAGATAACTCAGGTAAAGACTTTATTCAAAATACACCCTTAGATTTTATTTATAATGCATTAGAAGAAATCGATTATCAAGGTCGTTTGAATACTCAAGTCGATATGAAAGTCGGTTTATCTAATAAAGAAGTTAAATTGGACGGAAAGGTCTTATTAGATGATAAAAAATCGAAATTAACCACTTCAGTTATTGCCCTTGATGATGTTAAAGGGAACATTAAGTTTTCCGATGCCGGTTTAGAGAAAAGTGATCTTAAGGTGAGCTATCAAGGTGAAATTCTCGAAGTTAAATTATCGGGACAGGAAAGCAAAGATTCGCCTGAATTAAGTTTGGATGTTAGAGGGGAAATTTTGGATAAGGGAATTAGTCATTTCATTGGAGATGAGTGGTTGCACTATATGGATGGCAAAACGTCTTTTTCTTCATTAATACAATTTTTTCCAGTTGATAAGCCCGATGCAGTAAGAGTACTTTTTCAATCAGATTTGTCGGGGATAGAGCTTAAGCTTCCCGAAGTGTTAGGTAAGAAAAAGGATGAAATTTCTGAGCTGTTTATGACGCTTGATTTAGATGACGAGTCTACGGGAGAAATAAAATGGAAAAAAATGTCAGGCCGTTGGTTTTGGAAAGATAAAATCAATGAAAACATATCGAAAGAAAACACAAAAAGTGATTTGGCGAATGTTGAATTGGGCGGAGATTTCTTTTTTAATAAAAAAGCTAACTACGCAGATACTGTTTTGCCTGGATTTCGAGTTCAAGCGAGTCTTGAACAAGCAAACCATGATGAATGGCATCAGTTTATTTTAAGCCTAAATGAACAATTTTCTACAACTAAAGAAAATGGATATGATTCAGGTGATCATGTTTTTGTTGAGTTGATTGATGTGGATGTAATTGATTTAAAAACTAAAGTCACTGATTTATCAAAGGTTAATTTAAAAATTAAAAAGCCAAAAAATGAAGCCTGGAGCATCGAATTAAAAAGCGACCAAGGCGAAGCGTTTGTGCGAATGGAGAAGGATTCCCCTTGGGTTGTGAAGGCGAATGACCTCAATATCAAAATCACCGATGATTTTATCCAAGATATCGACGGAAGTGAAAAAGTAGAGGATGAAATTCTGCCAACTGATTTTATTGATTTTGATCTTGAATGCAAAAAATGTATTATCCAGGAAAGAGAATACGGAGAATTATTGGCACAAATTCGAACCAATGATAAAGGAATTAGTTTTACCTCAAACATAAAACATTCAAAAAAGCATAACTTGTTTTTATCGGGAAGTTGGGTGTTAACTGAAGCTAGCAACACAAAAACTCAGATACAGTTTGAATTACGAACTGATGATGTCGGTAATTTTCTTCGTGAGTGGGATATCGATGCAGCAATAGAAGATAGCCCGGTATTACTAATTGCCGATGCTAAATGGCAGGATTCCCCTTGGAATTTTGATTATACTAATTTTGACGGTGACATGCAGTTATCGCTTGGAAAAGGCTATTTGAGTGAAATCAGTGAAGGGGGCGGGCGACTACTTACTTTGTTTAATCTTCAGTCGATACTCAGAAAATTAACCTTTGATTTTAAGGATGTGTTTAAAAAAGGTTTTTTTTACGACTCGATCACCGGCACATTTCAGATGAGAGATGGAGTTCTTTCCACTGAAAATGTCAGAATTAAAGGCAATGTTGCTGATGTTAAACTTTACGGTAGAACGGACGTGGTCAATAGGAATGTTGAACAGTTGGCTATCATTACGCCGCACTTAACTTCGAGCTTTCCTGTTTTGGCTGCATGGGCGGTTGAACCAACTACTGGGATTATCGTTTATTTGTTGGGGAAATTAATGGAGCCTGCAGTTGAAGTTGCAACTCAAATTGATTATCGAATTCACGGCAGTTTTGATGAAATAAAAGTTGATGAAATTAAGAAATCAAAACAAAAGATTAAAGTTGAATATGAAGCGGATGCTGTTCCAGAAGAAATAAAAAAAGTTCTACCAAAAGAGAACAAAGAAAATATTATTGATGATGCGCTAGAAACCGAGGGCGCAAAAGATAAATCAGCAGAAGATAAATCAGCAGAAGATAAACCAGTAGAAGATAAACCAGTAGAAAGTGATACGGATAAACTTCAGCAAGAAAACCCCATACCTAAATAAAGTCCTCTACAGTATTGCGAGCCTAATTGTTATGTATAAACCCAACCCAAAAATAGCCGCTATTCAAATGGTATCCAGTGCTAACTTTAAAGCTAATTTAGCCAAAGCAGAATCATTGATTATTGATGCTGTCAAAGAGGGCGCAGATCTAGTGGTATTGCCCGAATATTTTGCTCTAATGGCAAACAAGGAGCGAGACAAATTTGAAACGATGGAAATTCATCAACAAGGCGTTATGCAACAAACTTTTAGCCAACTAGCTAAGAAACTTAAAGTCTGGATTGTTGTAGGAACACATCCTATTCAGTCGGAACAACCAGAACGTCCTTTCGGGCGATGTTATGTCTTTAACGATTTAGGTGAACAAGTTGCTTGGTATGATAAAATCCATTTGTTTGATGTTGATCTAGATGATAATCATGGAAGTTACTGTGAATCTCAGTACACCAAGCCCGGCGATACTCCCGTTTGTTTCGATACGCCTTGGGGCAAAATGGGTTTAGCTGTCTGTTATGATTTACGTTTTCCTGAATTATTTAGAAAATTAGTTGAAGAAGGTTGCGAGATTTTTATTATGCCGGCAGCTTTTACCTACGCTACAGGTGAAGTGCATTGGCAAACATTAATTAAAGCAAGAGCAATCGAAAATCTTTGTTATTTTGTTGCTTCCGCACAAGGTGGTTCACATGAGAATGGACGGCAAACGTGGGGGCACTCATGTATCGTATCTCCGTGGGGGGAAGTGTTGCAAGATCTACCATCTGGTGAGGGATATGTCCTAGCTGAACTCGATCGAGAAAAGCAAGCATCCAAACGAAAAGAGTTTCCGGTTCTTCTTCATAAAAAGTTATAATACTTAAGCTTATTAATCCCTTTATTCTGACAATTGACGGGTATCCTATGTCTCACACTGTAATTGAACCATCAGAAGATTTTTTAGGTTCTGGAGAACTCGATCAAAATGGTTTGGTCACCACTCTTGAATCTATGATGTCTCATCAAATTGATTTTGCTGAGTTTTATTTTCAGACTTCACAATTTGAATCTTGGATGCTTGAAGGTGGTATCGTAAAAGATGCTAGTTTTAGTAGTGATAAGGGCGTTGGCATTAGGGCTCTGTCTGGGGAAAAGACTGGCTTTGCCTACTCAGAAGAAATTAACTTGCCAGCGTTGCAGCAAGCTGCGGTGGCCGCAAAATCAATCGCATTAGCCGGAAAGTCAACATCAGTAAAATTAGATGCGATTAGTCAGAAAAACAAACGATATTCTGATCAAGACCCACTAATGAGTCTGACCGAATCAGAAAAACTGGCTATATTGCATCGTCTCGATCAATTAGCCAGAAAGATTGATCCTAAAGTTCGAGAGGTGATAGCTTCGTTAACTGGATCTTATGAAAGCATTCTAGTGTGTGCTTCCGACGGCACTTATTCAAGCGATATTCGCCCCTTGGTTCGTGCCAACGTGACCGTTATTGTTGAAAGTAACGGAAAGTCTGAGCGAGGAAGTTCGGGAGCTGGTGGCAGAGATACTTATCAAATCTTAACCGATAGTTTATTAGAAAACCTCGCTAAAGAAGCTGTCCATCAAGCGGTAGTTAATCTAGAGGCAATTGATGCGCCAGCGGGATTGATGCCCGTAGTGCTGGGTTCAGGCTGGCCAGCAGTTTTATTGCATGAGGCTGTTGGTCATGGGCTAGAAGGTGATTTTAATCGCAAAGGTTCATCGGCGTTTAGTGATAAAATTGGCCAGCGAGTTGCTTCTCCACTCTGTACGATTGTCGATGACGGTACGATACAAGGTCGACGAGGTTCACTCAGTATGGATGATGAAGGAACGCCAACTCAATCGACCCTGTTAATTGATAAAGGTATTTTAACGGGTTATATGCAGGATAAGAAAAATGCTCGCTTGATGGGGCAAAAGTCAACTGGTAATGGTCGACGCGAATCTTATTCTTGCTTGCCGATGCCAAGAATGACTAATACCTACATGTTAGCTGGTGAAAGCGAAAAAGAAGAGATTATAAAATCCGTTAAAAAAGGTTTGTACGCGCCCAATTTTGGGGGAGGACAAGTCGATATTACTTCTGGAAAATTTGTTTTTTCAACCAGTGAAGCCTATTTAATTGAAGATGGAAAAATTACCGCACCGGTTAAGGGGGCAACGCTGATTGGTAATGGTCCCGATGTGTTAACTAAAGTAAGCATGGTTGGTAACGATATGGCATTAGATCATGGTGTTGGTATTTGTGGTAAAGCAGGGCAAAGTGTTCCCGTTGGTGTTGGTCAGCCAACACTAAAAATTGATGAATTAACTGTTGGCGGAACGAGCTAATTATTATGGTTCAACATGATGAAAATTTAGAACAGGATTTTGTTAGTAAAACGCGTTTAAAAATTCATGCGCAAGAACTTAAAAAATTTGGTTTAGAATTAGTCAAACTTTCTGATGCAAAACTAAAAATGTTACCGATTGAAGATGTGACGTTAAAAAGCCTATTGGATTACAAAAAAATCACTTCTAATTTGGCGCGTAAACGACATCTCATGTTTATCGGAAAATGTTTACGCAATGAAAACCAACAAGAGATAGAGGAATTTCTGGAGAATGATTTAAGCGCTCCAATAAAACCAAAGGTAGAGGAAAATGATCCGCTTGATTTGTTACTTAATGATTTAATCAATGTTGGAGAAGAAAAAATTAATGAGATATTAATCGAAAAGCCTTTGTTAGAAAGACAAAAATTAAGGCAGTTATTAAGAAATATCAACAACACAAAAAGTGAACAAAAAAAACAACAAGCTATCGGTAAAATGAAAGCCTATCTTCAATAGCTTTCTAAACAGCTACTTTTAGGAACATACACTTTTGAAAACAGCTACTTTTGAGAACAATATGAAACAACAAACCAATCAATTGTCTTCGGCAGATGAAATTAATGTAGCAGAGCAAATTGAATTTTTTAATACGACTTGTGATGATTTATTACACTACGCAAAAGACAAGGGCGCAACGCAAACCGAGATTGGAGTAAGTAAAGATATTGGATTGAGTGTTTCGGTTCGCAAAGGTGAAATCGAAACTTTAGAATATAATCGCGATAATAGTTTTGGAATAACCGTTTATTTGGGACAACAAAAAGGTGTTTCGACCACTAGCGATTTATCAACTAAAGCACTTCATCAAGCAGTAGATGCCGCAATAAATATTGCTAAATATACTCAGCCTGATCAATATTCTGGCCTAGCCGATGCAGAATTGATGGCAACTGAGTCAGTCGATTTAGATTTAGATTGCCCAATGGGAATTACTGCAGAACATGCGAAAGAATTGGCTCTTGAGTGTGAATCTTATGGCTTAGCCTATAGTGATAAAATTAAAGCTAGTGAAGGTGCCTCATTTAATAGTCATAGGAATATCCGTTTTTATACTAACTCTCATGGTTTTAAAGCCGCCACGCCGTCAACGCGCCACAGCCTTAGCTGTGTATTGCTAGCGGAAGATCATTTAGGGATGCAGCGAGATCACTGGTACACCATCAATCGAGATTTTAATTATTTAGAAACTTGTCAAGAGGTTGGTGAAAAGGCCGCATCTAGAACAGTCGCTCGATTAAATGCTCGTCAACTAAAAACTCAAAAAGCAAAAATATTATTGATGCCAGAAATGGCTCGTTCGTTAATTGGAAATTTAAGATCAGCCATCAGCGGAACCAATATTTATCGTAAGTCATCATTTTTAATTGATAGTTTAAATACTCAAATATTTCCAGAATTTATCAATATGAATGAGATGCCTTTTCTTCAAAAAGGTCTAGCAAGTGCGTGGCATGACAATGAAGGTCTAGCAACTAAAGAACAAGCAATTATTGAAAGAGGAAATTTAAAAACTTTTTTGTTAAATAGCTATTCGGCAAGAAAGCTTGGAACTAAACCAACTGGGCACAGCGGAGGTATTCATAACTTACACGTTTCTGGGATGGATTTAGATTATGACCAGTTAGTAAAGAAAATGGATAAAGGACTGATTGTCACGGAAATGATGGGGCAAGGTGTCAATATGATCACTGGGGATTATTCTCGTGGTGCTTCTGGTTTCTGGGTAGAAAATGGTGAAATTCAATTCTTTGCTCAAGAAATCACCATAGCGGGAAATCTAAAAGACATGTTTGCTGATGTGATAGCGGTGGGAAATGACTACGACCATCGGAGTAGTATTGTTACGGGCTCTTGGTTGTTATCAGAAATGATGATCGCTGGGGGAAATGGGAAATAATCTAATACCTAAACTCATTCTTTGCTTTTAGCGATTTCACCAGTATAGGTTTTGTATTCGTTCTTGTGAGCAAAATAGACTACCCAATACTGTATATGTTTGGTATTTTCATTAAAATAATAGCCAACTCCTAGGTCGTCTTGAAGTAAATAGAATTCATGTTCTGCGAGTAAATGGGTTCTATGTCCGGCTGAATTTTTAAATTCTTTCCACATTGTTTCAGGTTTTGATATTCCGCCTGCAATCGCTTCTACATTATTTTCTAAGAAGCGTGGGTATATTTTTGATAGCGGGTAACCTTCTTCGGTGAGCCTTCGGTTTGCTGGGTGTTTCCCTATATGGCTAACTCTTCCTAATTCAGCCATTTCCTTAGCTTTTTTATCCGCTATTTTTGAAAGTAACGAACTACAGTTTATATTGGTTCTATTTTGTTCTTTATCTTCGATAATTAGCTTGGCGAGTTGCTGTGACTTTTTGTTTAAACCACAGTTTCTGAAATTTTCTGCAAAGAGCCCAAAAGGCATCATCATTAGTAAATAGCCGATGCTAAACTTTGTGAAATCCATAAAAAGCCCCTAGAAGTAATATAGAGATAAATAATCTGATTAAATTCCATGATAACAATTAGCCAAGTTAGTTGACAAGTAAAGAGGACTGAATGAAACTACTCATGATAAAAATGAAACAGTAATTAAATTTGAATCATCCTAATTAGGAAGCTAATCCAATGTCTTTAGAAAGTTATTTTGAACCTTTTAGGAAAAATATTATAGGGATTGATCTGGCCTATCAAGGTAATAAAATCATTTATGCTGATTGGACCGCTAGTGGCCGACTTTATCAACCGATAGAAGATTTTATGACCAATAAAATCGGGCCTTTGGTTGCGAACACTCACACAGAAGCTAGTTTTACCGGTTGCGCGATGACAAACCTCTATCATCAAGCGCAACAAGCCATAAAAAAACATTTGAACGCCAATGAAAATGATGTGCTTATTTGCGCTGGTGCAGGCATGACATCGGTTGTGAATAAATTTCAACGAATTCTAGGGCTTCGTGTTCCTGAGAAATGGTCAGGACGATTCGAGATTAGTGAGAATGAAAAACCGGTTGTTTTTATTACCCACATGGAACACCATTCGAATCAAACAACTTGGGAAGAATGTGCGGTTACTGTTGTACGTATACCAGAAGATTATGATGGACTACCAAATGCCAGCGCGCTTAGTCAGCTCCTACTTGAATATAAAGATAGGCCCCTTAAAATTGGTAGTTTTACCGCCTGTAGTAATGTCACAGGCATAAAAACAGATTATAAAAAACTCGCAAAAATTATGCACCAAAATGATGGTTATTGTTTTATCGATTTTGCAGCATCTGCGCCCTACGTCGATATTGATATGCATCCAAAAGAACCGTTAGAAAGACTTGATGCTGTGATGTTCTCTCCACATAAATTTTTGGGTGGGCCTGGTAGTTCAGGGGTATTGGTTTTCAATAAAAAACTATACAGTAATAAAGTTCCTGACCATCCTGGCGGCGGTACAGTAAGTTGGACAAATCCTTGGGGAAGACATCATTTTTTTGATGATATCGAAGTAAGAGAAGATGGCGGTACACCCGGATTTTTACAAACGATTCGTACAGCCTTGTCAATTAAATTAAAAGAACAAATGGGTACAGAAAATATCAATCTCAGAGAAAAGGAACTGGTTGATTTATTTTGTGAGGAATTAAGTAAAATTCCAACGCTCGAGATTTTACATAACCAACACAAAAATAGACTGTGTGTAATTTCGTTCTACGTCCCTGATATTCATTATAATTTGATCGTAAGATTGCTGAGTGATCGTTTTGGTATTCAAACTCGTGGAGGATGTTCTTGCGCGGGAACCTATGGGCATATTTTATTGGGAGTCGATCAAGAAATGTCGGACGAAATCACCTGTCAAATTGATGAAGGCGATTTGTCTAGAAAACCCGGATGGGTTAGGGTTTCGATGCATCCGACATCGACAGATGCAGAGGCTAAATTTATTGCTAGTTCAATCGCCAAGGTGATCGAGAATATTCGAGAGTGGGAAACTGATTACCATTTTGAACCTAGTATTGGTGATTATTTGCCGAATAAGGAAGATAAATTGGTTTTGAGTTTGGATGATTTTTAAACATTTCACCTATTAATGAGAAAAATTATGTTTGAGTATGTCACTAAAGCATTCCCAATCGACAACTTTACTTCTCATATAAAGCAATTTTGGCCTCATCCAAGCAGCGACATATTTTTACCGCATCCAATATTTCTTCAGCAAAAGGAACTTGATGAGTGGTCTATAAGTGCTTGTGAAATTGCTAACTTATTATCTGTTCCCAAAGTGCACTCAATAGGTCTTACGGAACTGAATGAAAGTTTGTTATCGAAAATACCAGAATGTTTTAGCGTAGATTTTGCGATTATAGAGAATGACAATAAATTAAGTGTTAGGTTAATTGAGGCACAAGGTTTTCCATCGGTCATGTCTGCAATGCTAGACTTGGAATGCTTATTTCAGCCCAATGCCAAACTGGGGTCTCGAGGCATAGAGACTAGGCGTCAGATAATGACGCAAGCGATTACGAATAATTTAGTACCTGAACATGTCATTATGCTCGATGATAATGTTTCATACCAAACCACAGGAATGGATTTTATGAGCAGTATGGTTTTTTCTTCGCCTCGTTGTATAACATCACTTTATCAATATCAAGAAAAGTGGATGCATTGGCGAGATGCAGGAGCATATGACGTTAAACGGATTTATCATCGAAGTATTTTTCACACATTAAACAAAGAAAAGCAGCAAAAGATGCTAGCGCTTTTAGGCCAACAAAAGATTACTCACTATAATCATCCCGCTTGGTACTATAAAATCGACAAAACTTCATTAGGTAAAATTGTGCATTGGAGCATACCCAACACACATAGTATTGACGATGCTAAATATTTTGATTTACAGAATATGGTGCTGAAGTATCCAAATGGTTTTGCTGGGAATGAAATTTTTATATCACCAAGCAATGCTCAAGTCAACCAAGCACCTGTAGGGTCTATTCTTCAAGATCTTATCAACTATAGTGCGTTTTACCCTTCATCATCTGGCGATAAAAAACTTTGTGTTGAACTTAGGTTTATGCTGATCAATACATCGTCTGGGTATATACCTGTGACAACATTAGCAAAAGCTACTTATGATGGGAATTTAATGCGATATCGAAAAAATAAGCAGCTGGGCGAAGGTTTTACAGTTGCTATTGGCTTGGATGAATAACGATGTTTAGGTATATGCTTTTGTTTACCACTCTTATTGTAGGCGCGTTGATAGTTTTTTTTGATTGGCAGTCGAATTCTTCACCTACCACCGATATCGCGTTTGTTGATGGTCAGCAATATCGGCCAGCAAGCATTGTGAATGGGCTTGTGATATCTCAAAAAATACGAGAAGGAGATCTTGTTGTTAGTGGGCAGCCACTTTTCATTTTAGATTCAAAAGTACATGAAAAAACATCATTGCGTTTTGAAGTTGAGAGAATGACGCTAATTAGCGAAATGAAAAATATACAGGTTACGTTACCTAACCAAAAATCTCGGTCGTCGAACGTGGAAAACGCGATTAAGAACACGCATCAAATGCTTGAGTATACAAAGTCTCGCTTATCCCAATTTAAACTACTGGGAAGCAATGTATCGCAAACGGTAGTTGATGACACTACCTTTGAACTTAACGCACAACAACAACAACTGAATGAACTTAACGACACCTTATTTGATTTGAATAAGAGTATCGCGCTTACTCTCAATCGGCAAAACGACATACAGGAAGAAATTCGATTGCTTGATAAACAAATAGATTTACATGCACAAATTAAAAACGACTACACCATTTACTCACCAGTTGATGGCATAGTTAACAACATTTTAGTGAAACAGGGTGAAGTCGCATCATCTGGCCAAGCTTTGATCGATATTATCGATAACGATCATCTTTATATTACCGCTTATTTTGTTGAATCATATCTTGGTAACATTGCAGTAGGCGATGAGGTTAAAATACAATTTGATGCCTACCCTGAGCCTATTGCAGGTGAAGTCTTACTCGTTGAATCTGTTGCGGGTGCCAAAGTGAGTGGTATAACGCCCAATTACTCATCAGGCAGCTACACTCGGTTGACACAAAAAATACCTGTTCGTATATCTTTCAAAACTGATCCTAATATTCATATCGCACTAGGGATGTCAGCCAAAGTTACCATAAAATGACTTTGCGTTTTACCTTTTCTGTTTACGCTTCTTTTTTTGGTGCCTTTGCCGCCATATTCGCATTGAATGCAGTAACCGCAAGTACCGCGTTACTATCAAATTTTTATATGGCCACCTTACCTGAGATGTCCAAAGCGACGTCCATTTACCTTATCGCTGAAATAGCCTTGATGCCAACTATCCCTATTTGGCTAAAACTTGTGACACTAAAGCGATTACTGAATTTTTCAGGTGCTGGATTTATATTGAGCTCATTGGCTGCTTTTTCGATGACTGATGCAGACGGGTTTGTTATAGCAAGAGCATTTCAAGGAGCGTTTGGAGGGCTGTTATTGCCTTTACCTTACCTTTTCATTAAGTCAGATGTTGCGCCTGAACAACAGAAAAGTGCAATCAGCATCTTTACTACGCTGACAATAACAGCCCCTATTTTGGGTCCGATGGTTGCACTATCATTGCCCGTATCTCATGTATCTTGGTTGTTTACACTTGTGGCTGTTTTTACGTTGCCTTGTTTGTTAGTGGCATCACAAAAAAAAGAGAAACGCGAAGGCCCATTTTTATTGAGCAACCTGTTTGGATTTATTTTGCTTTGTGTAGGCCTAGGGTTGTTTGTTTGGGCGGTCGAACACATTCAACTTTGGGGAGGTCTTTCAAATCAGACTTTTAGGACATTCACTTTTTCAAGCCTTACTTTAATTGTTGCGGGTCTTATTTGGCAGAGTGCACAGAATACACCGCTTTTTGACCTACGACTTTTCAAATATATCGAAAGTGCCTTTGTTCTATTTATGTCAATGCTAATGGGTGTAGTGGTTTATGGACTACTTTATCTTATTCCGTACTATTTGATCACAGTACATAGTGCTTCACCAAGCACAATATTCAAGGTTATTCTGTATGCTGCGATACCACAGATACTATTGTTGCCGGTTTTATTGTGGTTAAGAGATAAACTTCCGGCATACATGCTCATTAGTACTTCTTTTTTTGTTTTGGGCGTAATGAGTCTCATATTGTCTTATATGGGCGTTGACCACGGTCCTCAACAAATGTTAAATCCTCAATTGCTACGTGCTGCGGGCATTTCTTTGCTTGTACTGCCACTGTCTTTAATTATGTTAAACGCAGCACCTAGTCATCTTCACAATAGTATGAGTACTTTGTACAGTTTCTTTCGTACGTTAGGCGGTGCCTTGAGTATTGCTTGCATCAGCGCATATATTAATTTTAGAGCAAATACATATAGGTTAGATAATCTTGCTTATGGTCAGCCCGACAATACGCTTGAGGCACTAAGTTATGTTTATGCGTTTAATGACGCATTCGGCTACCTTTCTTATGCGCTACTTTTTTGTTGCGGGTTATCAATAATGATGGGGTTTCAATTACATAAACGGCGCAGCAAGTGATTGATCAAGACATAAAATAATTTACTCCTAACATGAATTGAGTTTATCTTTAATAATGGTGAGAGAGATAGACTTCCCCATAGTAAATTCTCTTCTCAAGTACTAGCGTTCAATTAATTTTACAAGATACAAGGCTCAAACGTATTCAAACTCGTGGAGGATGTTCTTGCGCGGGAACCTATGGCCATATTTTGTTAGGTGTCGATCAAGAAATGTCGGACGAAATCACCTGTCAAATTGATGAAGGCGATTTGTCTAGAAAACCCGGATGGGTTAGGGTTTCGATGCATCCGACATCGACAGATGCAGAGGCTAAATTTATTGCTAGTTCAATCGCCAAGGTCATCGAGAATATTCGAGAGTGGGAAACTGATTACCATTTTGAACCTAGTATTGGTGATTATTTGCCGAATAAGGAAGATAAATTGGTTTTGAGTTTGGATGATTTTAGTCAACACTAGAATTTCGTCTATCCTTTTTATTTATCGATATAATCACCCAAGATTTCCGATGCCCATTCTGGCAGACGATCAACATTAATAATTAGTGATTGATTAATCAGCTTGGCTATAGGTTTAAAATGAACAGTATCGTTCGAATTATCAAAAATCATTGTTGTATCAGTTAAGGGTAAAGCTCGTTTTATATTTTGCATCGTTCGAGGGATTCGAGATATTATTTTTTCTGCGGGAACGGAGTGACCGCCTTGACTAACTCTTTGAGCTACTCGCGCTTGGTTTAAGCTAGCGTTTTCTAAATGAATATAAATTAGAATTATTTCATATCCCAAACCTTTTGCTTTCGCTAAAAAATCAATTTTAGATGGATGTGAAAAGACCGTTTCAAAACAAAAAGACGCTCCTTTATCTAGTGACGATTGTCTTAGCTTTTCCGCTTTTCTTGCAGCGATATAACTCCATTTTTCAGGATTGTCAGGATGTTCCTGTTTAGCGATTAAATCGGCATTGATAAATGGAATACCGCGAGGTTGAAGGTAATGATAATAAAAAGTTGATTTACCGGCACCATTCCCACCGGCTATAAGGAATATTTGTTTACGCATGTTTAGTTAGATTTATGGGACAAAAAACGCCATTTTTAAATTCACCAGTAATTCTTTTTCCGTTACGGTCAATTCTAACTAATAAACCAGAGTGTTTTGGATCGGCGATATATCTAAAAGTAGCTTTGGAAATAACTTCAAGCATTTCACCTCGTTTATGTTCTTGTTCTATTTGTGACAGTATTTCTTCTGGCTCTATTGCGCTTAGGCTAACGGGTTTAATTTCTAACTTTACTAAACCTTGTTTTAAAGCCGTTATGTCGGTACTACTCAATACATTTTCTAACGATCGGCCTATGTCCGCCCAATATTCTATCTGTTTGGGAGTACTACGTTTTTGAGTTTGTGCCTCAATTGCCGCATCGTTTACTAATTTATCATCTAATCTTTGAGGGCTTGCCATAATATATACTCACTATAATTGTAAAGCTGTTCAAAGTGTAGCATATTGCATATTTTGTAGCAATTTGCTGCATATTTAATGGTCAATCATCTCGGATAAAAAAATTCCACTACAACAAAATTTCATTTTAATGTAGAATCCCGCCAATTTGTAAAACTTAGCTAGGTTGGTTTCCCGGTGAAAAAGCTTATCAGTATTTGTGGTGCATCAGCTTCCGGTAAAACTAGTCTGTCTTTTTCAATTATTAACTGGCTAAACGCTAACCACAACGGATGTTCCGGTGTTTTAGTTCCGCTTGATAGTTACTACAAAGATTTGTCTCATTTGCCCATGAAGGATCGAATAGAGGCGAATTTTGATCATCCTGATTTAATTGATTTCGATTTAATTGAACATCATCTGGCAGAGTTACTTGATGGACGGGCTGTTTCAATGCCCAACTATTGTTTTAAAACCCATAGTCGTCTATCAACGACCACTGAAATTCTCCACGCTGATATTATCATTTTGGAAGGTATCCATGTTTTCCATAGTCCAGTGATCCGAGAATTCTCAAGTTTCAATGCCTATATTGATTTAGATGATGAAATTTGCTTAGCGAGACGAATTTTGCGAGATACTACAGAAAGAGATCGAACTGAAGAATGTGTTAAGGATCAATTTTTTGGTACAGTACTGCCGATGGCAGACAAATTCATCAAACCCTCTGCACGTCATGCGGATATATTGATTGAGGGTGCCAAACCTCAAGAAAGAATGCTTGAACGGGTTGTTTCTGACGAAAGATTTCTCGATCTTGTACTAAACCTCAGTAAAGCCAACGCTCAAAATTAGTTCAATAATCACCTTTTTGCCATAATTTCTCCACCCAGTTGACACCTTTTTAGTATAAGATTTGTTTTAACACAGCCTCGTTATCAGTTTTTATATCTGGTATCGGGTATTTTATTGAGTCGAACAAATTATTATCGAGGGGATATTATGAAGATTCGCTTTTTTGTTATTCTATTATGGACTGTCTTTTTAATTGGGTGTGGCAACGCCACTGAGACAAATGTAGATAACACCGATAGTCAAAAGAGCGAAGCAAGTCAAAATAGCCAAACCAATCAATCCTATTTGGATACAGCAAATAATGCGGAAGAACCTTCTTTTGATTTGCAAAAGCAAAAAACAGAGTATCAATTAACCTCATTTGAAGTGCTCGGGATTAGTGAGAGTCCTTATGATAATGGTCCAGCTTTAGCGGTAAGTTTTTCTGTTCCCCTTGACCTTAATAAAAATATTCAAAATCAATTGTTAGTAACAGATGCTAAGAATAATCCGGTGGAAGGTTCTTGGGTGGTTAATCTATCAAGAACCCGTGCTTTCTTTCAATATATTGAACCTAATCAAACTTATCAGGTGATAGTAGAACCGGAACTTTATTCAATTAATGGCCAACAGTTAGTTCAAACTTATAAGCAAAAGGTGAAAACTGACCCGCTTAAAAGCATGGTTAAATTTGCCAATAAAGGTAAAGTTTTGCCATCTAAGTTAACACGTGGAATAGCGGTTGAATCAGTCAATATTAAACAAGTAGATATAAATTTTCACCGGGTTTTTGAAGAAAGTATCCCTAAAATTATTAGCCAACGACTAGATGGCTATTCCTATTATGTACGGGAAATCCCAAAATATTCTGAGCTAGCTTATACTGCTCGATATTCCCTAGATTATGAGAAAAATAAAACTCAAACAACCATACTGCCGATCCATAAAATTCAGGAATTACAACAATCTGGGTTATATATCGCGGTAATGAAACCGGCTGGAGAATATCCCTATGACCATCAAGTGACTTCTTTTTATATTTCTAATTTAGCTCTTAATGTCACTAGTTTTGATAATCAACAGGCAAATAGTGTTTCGGTTCATAGTTTAACTATTGAGGATGGAAAACCGATTGCCGATGTTTCTTTATCAGCCGTTAGCCAAAAAGGAATGTTACTAGCTAAAGCTAAAACTGATCACTCTGGTAACTTTGTTTTTGCTAATATTGAAGAAGATTCCGTTATTATTGGCCGATTAAACAATGACTTTGCAGTTATTTCGCTTGCATCGCCTGCACTCGATCTTTCTGAACAAATTTCATTGACTCGTATTCAACAGAAACAAGAATTGTTTTTGTATGGCCCTCGCGACCTATATCGTCCCGGTGAAGCAATTTATGTTAACGGAATTTTAAGAAGCCATGATGGAGAAAAAATTCCATCAGTTGCGTTAAAGGCAAAATTGATTAGACCGGATGGTCGTTTGGCGAGCAGCTTTACTTGGCACCCTCAACAAGAAGGTTTTTATAAAAAAGAATTACAAGTAAGTCGTAGCGACCCGACTGGGCAATGGACATTGGAAGTCATTCATCCTTCAAAATCAAAATTTCAATACTTGTTTTCGGTTGAAGAATTTCTACCCGAGCGAATGAAATTGGAACTAACCTCTAAACATGAAAGCTTTGTTTCCCCCAAAACTGATATTTCAATCGAGGGCCAGGGTGATTATTTGTATGGCGCGCCTGCGGCTGGTAATCGAATTGCTGCCCGACTAACGGTTAAACCAAATCATTTTCCGCTTGAACAATTTAAAGATTTTTATTTTGGAAAGGCTACCAGTGATGGAGATATAAAAGACATTGAACTCGATGATCAAAAACTTGATAAAGAAGGAAAAGTTAGTTGGTTATTACCTAACCTTTGGCAATCAAATCCTTTTCCGACTCAAGTGGTATTCGAAGCGAGCCTATTTGAGTCAGGAGGTAGGCCGGTGACTAGGCGCACGCGCCAAAATATTTGGGCAGGAGATGGGCAAATTGGATTACGACCGCTCTACCAAGGAAAAATAGTCAAGCCTTTTCAGCAAGCGGAATTTGAAATGATTCATGCCAATAGCAAGGCGAAACTTCAATCTATTGGCCAATTAGAAATTAATTTAATTCGTGAAGATACTAGCTACTATTGGCGCGAAAGAAATCGAGGCTGGGATTACGCAAGAACGAAAAAAGAAACCCGTGTTTATAGTCGGATGATTGACGAATCAAGTGAAAGAGTCAATATTCAGTTGCCAGTTGAATATGGGCGTTATCGGCTAGAAATTAAAGATAAAAGAGGAAAATTAAAAAACTCATATCAATTCTTCGCTGGTTGGCATTGGGACGAAAATGGTGATTCCGGTGTTGCAGGTGCACGACCTGATAAAGTGAGAATTAATTTTGATCAAGAAAGTTATTCAGCCAATAGAACTGCCAAAGTGACACTGATTTCGCCTCACTTAGGTAATGCTCTCATTCGGGTAGAGTCAGATTCAATTTTGTGGGAAAAGCAAATCAAATTAACTTCTCTTGAGCAATCAATCCAGTTGCCTATATCGGAAGATTGGAAGCGTCATGATCTCTATGTTACGGCAATGATTGTATCGCCATCTCACAAAAATTCAGCGTCCAATTTAGATGCACTTCCCAAAAGAGCATTGGGTATCCAGGCATTGGTTTTAAATCGGGATAATCGTCGCTTAAATCTAACCATCGATGCGCCAGAAATAGTCGAGCCTGAACAAAACACAAGAATTAGAGTGTCGCTAAATAACTCGCCCAGCTACCAAAATCAAACTGTTTGGGTTACCTTGGCTGCAGTTGATAGTGGAGTGTTGAGCTTGTCCGGTTATCAAACGCCCGATCCCTTCAATTGGTTTTTTGGACAAAGAAAATATTTAGGAAATATCCGAGACAGTTTTGCTCACCTAATTAAAAATCAAAAAGGTAAATTAGGTAGATTACAATTTGGTGGTGATGCAGAACTTGCTAGAGGAGGGGAGCAACCTGCGACTGATGTTCAAATTGTTTCACTTTTTTCTGACCTAGTACAATTCGATAAAAATGGTATTGCCGATATTCAATTAGAACTTCCAAATTTTAACGGAGAGTTACGATTGATGGCAGTTGCATTCTCCGACAACCAATTTGCAAGCCAAGAATCAACAATGAAAGTTAGAGCGCCGATTGTTGCCGAAATGTCGATGCCTAGATTTCTTGCAAAAGCCGATCAAACAAATATTGCTTTTGATATCCAAAACTTATCAGGAAATAATAAAAAACTTACTTCAGTTTTAAAATTTTCTGGTGCTATTTCCGCACAATCAAAACCTTTGACCATTGAGCTAGAAGATAAGCAAAAACACAGTCAGCTAATTGATATCGCTGCTACTGGGATCGGTGAGGGAAAAATTGAACTCTTATTATCCGATCATCAAGGCGAAATTAGTTTAACCCGCCAGTGGAAATTAAATGTTCGGCCTGTTTATCCCGCTGAATTTGTGAGACATCGAAAAGTATTACAGCAAGGTCAGAAGTTCGAGCTCAGCAAGGAACTAGTGGAAAAATATGATCTCGAATCTCTGCAATCTAAAATTAGTTTGTCATCAATGCCGCCGATTGATACCGCGAGCCATTTACAAGGATTATTGCAATATCCTTATGGCTGTTTAGAGCAAACGTCTAGCCGCGCTTGGCCACTGATGAGTTATCAATCATTTTCTAGTCCGATTCAGTTAACTGAAGAAAACCGAAAGCTATTAAAAGAGAAAAATAAACATATTAATGCAGCGATCCAACGAATTAATAGTATGCAAAAATACAATGGTAGTTTTGGTTTGTGGAGTAATCAAAGTCGAGAAGAGCATTGGTTAACGGTTTACGCACTAGAGTTTCTTCTTGAGGCAAAAGAAGCAGGCTATTCTGTACCAAGTTCCATTATCGAAAAAGGACTTGAGCGGATAAAAAGCTATGTAAAATCAACTCAACCAAGTTATGAAGAAAGAAATAAATATTCTGAAAATAAATCACATTTTGCTTTAGCATTTCGCGCTTACGCAGCTTATCTATTATCTAAGCATGGGCATTTAAATCTTGGCGAAATCCGACTAATTAATTCGAAACTTTCTAAAGATGCTAAGTCGGGTCTGCCCTTAGCTCATTTAGCCAGAGCCTTTGAAAATAGTGGCGATAATAAAACGGCAACCGAATTGTGGGGAAAAGCGATTAGCTTTAGAGATTATTCTTTACGCTATTCTGGTGATTATGGGAGTAAGTTAAGAGACAGTGCATGGATGATGCACTTGGCAGCGGAAAGTCAGCTAGATATTGAATACCAAAATCTAATTTTTAGCATCAATGATGAAATCCTTAGTAAGCAGTGGTTTAGTACTCAAGAGCGGTTTGCAATTTATCGGTTAGGACTCATTTTGGATAAAATGACTAAGGCTGATTGGACGGTAAAACTGATATCAAAAGGCGAACAAGAATTACCGATTAAAAATCAAAAAAGCTATTCGCAATGGTTGAGCTCCAAGATGTTCGAGCCGGGCTCCTCAATCGATTTTATTAAAGGTTCGAGCTTGTTTGTTGATTTACAGTTGGTTGGATATCCGATCAAAGAACCTTCGGAAGTTAGTGAGGGAATTAAGAGTTCTAAGCGTTACTACAATCTACAAGGCAAACCGATTTCGCTAGATAGGATTAAAAGTGGTGACTACGTATTAACCCGACTGGATGTTTCTAGCAATCAACGAATTCCTGATGCGCTAATTGTTGATTTGTTGCCTGCAGGATTTGAATTAGAAAATCCGGGATTAGAATTTTCACAAAATTTTAATGAAGTCAGAATTGAAGGAAATTACGTCTATCAGTGGCATTATCAATCAGAGATATTGCACACCGAATATCGAGATGATCGTTTTGTTGCTGCAATTTCTCTTAATAGTAGGCTTAACAACCGACAATCTTCAGTTGTGTTTTATTTAATGAGAGCGGTAACTCCCGGAGTTTATCAAATTCCACCTGTGCAAGTAGAAGATATGTATCGACCTTATTTGAGAAGTTTATCTGCACCAATGAATCCGGTAACGGTATCTCATAGATAGTTACTAGGAAATGGAGATTATAAAAAAACAGCTTAAGTCTTTTGCTTTATTATTAATAATTACAGCAATAGGTTTTTCTGTATTTCTACTATTAGATTTTATTTACCCGATGCCTCAAGTAGAAAATCAAAAACGATTTTCTCAATTAGTGGTGGATCGAAATGGCCGTCCACTAAGAGCTTTTGCTGATGAAAAAGGAGTGTGGCGTTATCCGACCAAATATTCAGAAGTATCACCCAATTACATTACCGCATTGATTAATTATGAAGATCGCACCTATTGGTATCATAGTGGTGTTAATCCCTTTGCTCTGTTTCGTGCCGCTGGTCAATTAGTTACCAACGGACGAGCAATTTCTGGTGGCTCAACCATCACCATGCAGGTAGCTCGAATCATGCAACCTCATAATAAAAGTATCGCTGGGAAATTGTGGCAAATGTTTCGTGCATTTCAGTTAGAGTTTTATTTGGATAAAAAGCAAATTTTAGAGCACTATTTAAATTACGCTCCTTTTGGCGGACCGGTAGAAGGAATTGAAGCCGCAACCTATACCTATTTAGGAAAATCAGCAAAAGAATTAACTGATTCAGAAGCCGCTTTGATGGCTGTTCTTCCGCAATCTCCGAGTCGTTTTCGTCCGGACAGATATTCTCTGAGAGCACAAAAAGCAAGAGATAAGGTACTCGATCGGCTACAAACTTTTGGTATATGGTCGAAGCAACAAGTTGCTAGCGCAAAACAAGAAATAGTAAATGCAGCGTTTAATAGTCGACCTTTAATTGCTCCTTTGTTATCGAGACGAATGGTTAACCAATTTCCAGATAAACAAATCATCCGTACCAATATAGATATTAATCTTCAATCGCAAATTGCAGTGCTAGTAAAGGACTATTTGTCACGATTTTCAAGTTCGACTTCTGCATCTGCTTTGTTGATCAACAATCAAAACTTGGATGTGCTTGCCTACGTTGGTGCGGGGGATTTTGCTAACAAAAAGCGATTTGGTCATGTCGATATGAACCAAGCGATCCGCTCTCCTGGCTCAACGCTTAAACCTTTTATTTATGCAATGGCATTGGATAAGCAATTGATCCATTCTGAGTCATTGCTGCAAGATGTTCCTCTGACCTTCGGTCAATACTCACCGCAAAATTTTACTCGCAACTTTTCTGGACCAGTCGGCGTTTCACAGGCGCTGCAACAAAGCTTAAATATTCCGGCGGTGCAACTTCTCAATCATTTAGGAACAGCAAATTTTTCGGGACAAATTGAAAATGCAGGTGCAAAACTTTACTTTCCAGAAAAAAATAAACCATCTTTATCTTTGGCATTAGGCGGGGCAGGAATTAAGTTGGAGGATTTGGTAGTTTTATATCGTTCGATTGCCGCTGATGGTTTGTCCGGTAGATTGCGTTATCTAAAGGATTCAAATCAGCAGCAAGCTTATTTGATGTCAAAAGAATCGGCTTGGATTATTGGTGATATTCTTTCTAAAGTCCCGTTGGCAGCTAATCAATCTGCTTTTCGAAACAAAGGTATTACCCAGCGTAGCAACCAATGGCTTGCACATAAAACGGGTACAAGTTATGGGCACAGAGATGCTTGGATGGTTGTTGTAACCGAAACCCACACGCTTGCCGTTTGGATTGGCAAGCCCGATGGTACACCCTCGCCGGGAGAGTTTGGTCGAAAATCAGCCGCGCCGTTAGTAAAAAAAATATTTTCCATATTGCCAAGGAGTTATGGTTTTCGTAAACGTCCAGAGCAGGTTTCTTTGAATGAAATTTGTTGGCCTTTAGGAACATTAGCAACTGATAAAAATATAGACCAATGCATGCAAAAAAAATCAGCTTGGTTAATTGATCAAGTTGCACCAAAAACCTTAGTTGAAGACTCTAATAGGGGGGCGAATCCAGTTCTTGTTGAACTTGAGCTTAATACAAACAAGCGAGTTTATCAGGCTTGTTATAATGATAAAACACAGAAGAGAAAAATTGCTCTATGGCCGCCACGGCTAGATCTTTGGTTGCCACAAAAATGGAGATTCGAAAACCTAATGCCTAAACTTTCTCAATCCTGTAAAGGACAAGTTGACAATCATCAGCGATTAATTATTATTGGCGTTGATGAAGGGAGCCGAATTAGTCGACCACCAAATTTAGAAACACCTTTCAATTTGAGTCTAATCGTTTCAACAGGAAAGGGAAAAGTTAGTTGGCTAGATAATGGTGAACTAATCGGTCAGTCGAAAATAGGTGAAAGTTTTGTATTGACGGACTTAGAAAAAGGTCAACACCATCTGATGGTTTTTGATGAGCATGGAAATAGTGGTGAGGTTAATTTTGAACTTTTATAAATCAATCGGTTTTGTGAATCCAAGCCTTGAGCAATTCAAATTGTAAATCAAATAACTCGACAATCAAATTCCCCATCGGACACGATAACTGAAATAACCTGATCTTTTTTTGCTTGCCTAACTTTATTTATAACTTGTTTGGTTTTCTTATCTCTAGTAATGCTATAGCCACGACCGAGTGTGGAAAGAGGACTTAACCCATTTAAATGACTTGCAGATACAGCTAGCTGATTTGATTTTGTATCAATGAGTTTTTGTATCGAATTTAGTAATTTCTGTTCTAGCTCACTTAATCGATATCTGTTTTTAGTCAGGAGTGCTTTAGGATGCAGATTATTAAGTTGATTCATCAGATGGTTTAGTTGGTTAGTTCTAGTCTGAATATAAGCTCTAAAACCATTGAGCAATTGGTGTTTTGTTTTTTCTAATTGATGTAATGATTGCAAAATGGTTTGTTCAGGATCTTTGAGTTTTAATCGTGCAATATTGAGTTTATTTTGTTGTAGGTTAATTTTGTATAAAGTGTTGCTATATAGATCTTGAAAAAGAAGGTCTAATTTTTGCCATAATACCTGTTGTTCAGGAACTAATAATTCTGCCGCTGCTGACGGAGTTGCGGCCCTCAGGTCGGCAACAAGTTCGGTAATTGTTACATCAACTTCATGACCAATCGCTGCAACAATCGGAATGTCACATCCGAAAATAGCGTTAGCTAACTCTTCATCATTAAAACACCATAAATCTTCCAGTGAGCCGCCGCCTCTTGTCATTAGCAACACATCACACTCTTTTCTTATTTCTGCTTGTTTTAGCGTTCGAATAATATTTTTTGATGCTTTTGCGCCTTGAACTTGAGTTGGGTAGATAATGACCTCAACCATTGGGCATCGTCTTTCAAGTACCGTTAAAACATCGTGAATAGCTGCTCCAGTTGGTGATGTGATAACGCCTATTTTTTTAGGTAAAAAGGGGAGCGTTTTTTTATGTTCTGCAGAAAACAATCCCTTTGCTTCCATTTGACTAATAAGCTGGTTGAGTTTTGCTTGAAGATCGCCCAGACCAGCAGGCTCCATGTAATCACCGATTAATTGATAGTCACCTCTCGCTTCGTACAGGCTAACTTTACCTTTTACGATTACTTTGTCACCCTCGGTCGGTGATATTTTTAGTCGCTGATTTTTAAATTTAAAAATAGCGCATTTTATTTGGGCATCGCTATCTTTTAAAGTAAAGTACCAGTGCCCCGAAGCGGCTTGGATAAAGTTCGATATCTCGCCCTCTATCCAAATGCTGCCAATGTTTTTTTCGAGTAATCCTTTAGCACGGCTATTTAATTGACTAACCGAGATAACCTCTCGTTGAGGGAGATTGTTGATGTTTTGTGGTTGTAGGAAGGGCTTTCTCATTCTGGAATCTAGTGAAAGTTTGGTTTTTACGAGGTTTGGGTGAGTATATCATTTTTAACCGAAGAATGATTAGAGAGATAATTGATAATTTAAAGAATATCTAATTTCGATAGAAAATAATGAATAATAGTTTTTCACTTTTAAGGGGGGTACTAGTAGAGCTTTGCTTATGGCGGTTGGTAGACTAGTTTGACTAACTAGTGACATCATAATTTTCCAATGTTAAACTCTTGTTTCAATTAACGGACAGCATTCCTAAAAAGGAGCTTTAAATGAAATATATCCCCCTACTACTTATTGTTTTTATTAGCGGTTTAAAAGCCGACTATAATTCAGCCTCCCACGCTTATGAGCAGGGTATCTATCAACAAGCTTTTGATGAATATCTTTCTATGGCAAAGGTTGGTGAAAAACGCTCTCAATTTAATATTGGTGTTATGTATTTTAATGGGCAATACGTTAACAAAGATATAAATAAAGCCTATGGCTGGATGAAGCTATCACTTGATGATGAAACTGCTGATCAACAAATGATAGATGTTTTTGGTTTAGTTAGCGAAAAAATTATAGATCAGAAAGCCGCTGATAGTGAATTTGAGAGGTTATCTAGCCAATACTCTTCAGAGGCTCTATTGGAAACACTTTATCCCTCTTTCGTTGAGCCAAATAATGAAAATGCTTATGAAGCAACACCCATTAAAATAGAGCAACCAAGGTATCCTAGAAAAGCTGCAAAAAAAGGAATCCAGGGGTGGGTAAAATATAGTTTTGATTTAGATAAAAATGGTGTTCCAAGAGATATTTTATTAATTGAATCAACACCAACAGGTGTTTTCGATCAAGTAGCGTCCAATGTTATTCCTAAATGGCGGTTTGAACCAGCCATTGATAAAAATGGTGATAGAAAAAAAGTTAAATCATTAATTTACACGTTCAGATTTCAATTGAAAGACGGTAGCGGATTAGAGCTTAAGAAAAAAGTTATAACTTCAAATTTGGCTAAAATGGAAGAGGGAGACCCAATAGCTCAGTATAATATAGCCTATTGGAAATCGAGAGGTTTTCTCCCTAAAGTTGAAGCAAACCCAAGCGAACTATTTTTTAAATCGGCTCAAAAAGGATTACCCTCTGCTCAGTTTCATGTAGGTAAAAGTCTTATATATGGAAAAGGCTGTATTCAGGACAAAGCAAAAGGCATTGCTTGGCTAACCCGTGCAGCTTCAAATGGACAGATAGAAGCAAGAGAGCTTCTTGCATCTGTTAATTTTGAAAAAGAGGATCTTGAATCTCAACAAGCTGGACTAGACTATTTGGCTAATGTAGAGGAACTTTCACCAATAACAAAGATTCGATTAGCTAAATTATTTGCTACATCACCTCACGAATCTATAAGTAACCCTACAAAATCTTTAGATATTATTGATGATATTCCGGTAAAGAAATTTCCTGATAAAATAACACTGTATGAAATCCGTGCGGCAGCTTACGCCAAATTAGGTAAGTTTAAAAAAGCGGTTAAACACCAAAAAAATGCATTAGAGGAAGCCGAAGATTTAGGGGCTAGTATAGAGGAAATTAAACAGCGTTTAGATAGTTATAAGAATAAAGAAGTGGCAAACTATTTTTAATTGGTTAACTATTTACGACATCTTTGATGACCTAGCTCAAAATAGAGAGTAGGTTGTTTTTGTCCATCACTTTGGCCAAGGGTTGAAATAGCCTCGCCTGATTCAACCCAATTGCCAATACCTTTATCTAATGAATAACTCATCATTCATAGCCCTTTCAAACTGAGAGGTGTTCATATAGCTCCCAGAAAAAACAAAATTGTAAACAATAATTCCTTAAAAAATAATTGTTACTCTAATAAAAATATCTGTATAATCCCGCTTTGGCTGTATCAGCCCTTCTCGAAATGGTGAAATTAATATGCGAATCACTCAAGAAGCCCTTACTTTTGATGATGTTCTCTTGCTTCCTGCCCTCTCTAAAGTGCTGCCAAACATGGTGGATCTTAAAACCAAGATTACCCGAGATATTACTCTTAATATCCCTTTAGTTTCTGCGGCTATGGATACCGTAACTGAGTCTGGATTAGCAATAGCTATCGCTCAAGAAGGTGGGATCGGTTTTATTCATAAAAATATGGATATTGAGACTCAGGCAGCAGAAGTTTTAAGAGTTAAAAAGTTTGAAAGCGGTGTGGTAACCGACCCGATTACAGTTACGCCAGATACAACGATTGGTCAAATTAAAGAATTAACCTCATTACATGGTATTTCAGGCTTGCCAGTTGTGAAAGACAGCGAGCTACTAGGTATTGTAACCAGCCGAGATATTCGGTTTGAAACTCAGTTAGACCAGCCAATCACCAAGGTAATGACTCATAAAGAAAATCTAGTGACCGTTACGGAATCCGCTAGTCCAGAAGATGTATTAAGGCTGATGCATCAACACCGAATTGAAAAAGTATTAATGGTTGATGGTGAGTTTCACCTAACGGGAATGTACACAGTAAAAGATATTCAAAAAGCAGAAGACAAACCAAACGCCTGTAAAGATCACTTAGGGCATTTGCGGGTTGGAGCAGCGGTTGGAACGGGGCCAGATACTGAGGAGCGTGTGACTGCACTGATTAAAGCGGGCGCAGATATTATTTTGGTCGATACCTCTCACGGCCATTCTCAAGGGGTATTAGACAAAGTTAAATGGGTTAAAACTAATTACCCTGAAACTCAAGTTATCGGAGGCAATATTGCAACTGGCCAAGGCGCGAAAGATTTAGTTGCCGCTGGTGCTGATGGGGTTAAAGTCGGAATTGGTCCTGGCTCTATTTGTACTACTCGAATTGTGACCGGGGTTGGTGTTCCACAGGTATCTGCGGTTGATAATGTTGCTCAAGCTCTCGAAGGAACCGGTGTTCCATTGATCGCCGACGGCGGCGTCCGATATTCGGGCGATATGTGCAAGGCTCTTGCTGCTGGAGCCTATTCCGTAATGGTTGGTTCGATGTTCGCTGGTACGGAAGAAGCACCGGGAGAAGTTGAGCTTTATCAAGGACGTTCTTATAAATCCTACCGTGGGATGGGATCGCTTGGCGCCATGGCACAAAAACATGGTTCAGGTGATCGATATTTTCAATTGAATAATGCGGCAGATAAATTTGTCCCAGAAGGTATTGAAGGAAGAGTTGCTTACAAAGGCGCATTAAGTGCGATTATTCTTCAAATGTTGGGTGGTTTACGTTCATCAATGGGATTAACTGGTTGTAAAGACATTGAGACCTATCGAGCAAATGCAGAATTCGTAAAGGTCACAGCTGCAGGTATGGCTGAGAGTCACGTACATGATGTGCAGATCACCAAAGAAGCACCTAATTATCAATCTCAAAAATAATCTTTAAATTTTGTTCAGATTTATTAGAAATAAATGTTTGGTCTCTTAGTTGTTCTAAATAAGACCAATCGATTTTCAATTAAAAAAATTTAACTAGGTATTCAAAGTTATGCCGACAGATCTTCACAGTCAAAAAATATTAATTCTCGATTTTGGCTCTCAATACACTCAGTTGATTGCTCGTCGAATTCGAGAGATAGGAGTTTATTGCGAACTTTACCCTTTTGATTGGGATGAGCAACACATTAGAGATTTTAATCCCGATGGTGTAATTCTTTCTGGCGGACCAGAAAGTGTGATTGGCGACAATACCCCTAGAGCCGCAGATATTATTTTTGAATTAGGTGTCCCTGTTCTTGGTGTTTGTTATGGAATGCAAACCATGGCACATCAGCTTGGCGGAAAAGTTGGCAGTTCAGATAAAAGAGAATTTGGGTACGCAAAAGTTCGTCATGCGACTAAATCAACTTTGTTTAATGGTATAGAAGATCATTCCGAAAATGGCAAAGGTGTTTTAGATGTATGGATGAGTCATGGCGATAAGGTGAAAGAATTACCAAAAGATTTTGTTGCAATCGGTGAATCAGATAATGCGCCATTAGCAGCCATGGCTAACGAAGAGAAAAAATTCTATGGCGTGCAATTTCATCCAGAAGTCACTCATACGCCTCAAGGTGGAAGAATTTTAGAAAGATTTGTTTCTGATATCTGTGGTTGCAAAAAACTTTGGACTGCCGATAGTATTATTGATAACGCGATCAAAGAAATTAAAGAAAGTGTTGGCGATGATGAGGTTGTTTTGGGGTTGTCAGGTGGTGTTGATTCTTCAGTTACAGCTATGTTGTTACATCGTGCTATAGGTTCACAGTTGACCTGTGTTTTTGTTGATAATGGCTTGTTGCGACTTAATGAAGCTAAGCAGGTGATGGATATGTTTCATTCCGATTTTGGTTTAAAGGTCATTAAAGTAGAAGCAGAAAATCAATTTCTTAATGCCCTCAAAGGAGAAGTCGATCCAGAAACTAAACGTAAAATTATTGGCCGAGAATTTGTTAATGTTTTTCAAATTGAATCGGAAAAATTAGTGAATGCAAAGTGGCTTGCTCAGGGAACTATATATCCGGATGTGATTGAATCTGCGGGTGCAAAAACAGGTAAAGCACATGTGATTAAATCTCACCATAATGTCGGTGGTTTACCCGAAGATATGAAACTAAAATTAGTTGAGCCTCTTCGAGAACTATTTAAAGATGAAGTTCGAAAAATTGGTTTAGAGCTTGGACTGCCTTACGACATGCTATATCGTCATCCGTTCCCGGGACCAGGTTTGGGTGTACGTATTTTGGCAGAAGTAAAAAAAGAATATGCTGATCTACTACGCTTGGCAGATAATATTTTTATTGAAGAGCTGCATAAGAATGACCTATATCATAAAACATCTCAAGCCTTTGCTGTTTTTCTTCCAGTTAAGTCGGTTGGCGTAATGGGCGATGCTCGAAAATATGATTACGTCATTGCACTTAGAGCAGTAGAAACGATTGATTTTATGACAGCTCGTTGGGCGCATTTACCTTATGAATTTTTAGAGCATGTTTCGGGACGAATCATTAACGAAATTGATGGAATTTCTAGAGTGACTTACGATATTTCTTCTAAACCGCCAGCGACGATTGAGTGGGAATAGAAATAATAATAAAGCCAAAAGATTATTTACCACAGAGAACACAGAGTTCACTGAGGAAAGAAAAAATTAACTAACTAATTAATTAACTCTGTGTCCTCTGTGGTGAAAATTTTTTTTAGAGTTTAACTTTATGCAAGATCATCAATATTGGATGCAACAAGCACTATTATTAGCCGAACAAGCGCAAGTACTTGGCGAAGTTCCAGTCGGAGCTGTTCTAGTAAAAGATAACAAGATCATAGGCCAAGGTTATAATCAACCAATTTCAAAAAATGATCCATCAGCTCACGCTGAAATTTTGGCTCTAAGAGAAGCTGGACAAAGAGTTCAAAACTATCGCTTAATTGATACGACTATGTATGTCACACTAGAGCCCTGTGCAATGTGCGCAATGGCAATGGTTCATGCGAGAGTAAAGACTCTGGTTTTTGCAACCTCAGAACCAAGAACCGGAGCTGCAGGAAGTTTGTATCAACTGGTTCAAAACTCAGGGCATAATCATCAAATTGATATTATTGAAGGTGTTTTGCAGATGGAAAGTTCTGAGATGTTAAAGCAGTTTTTTAAGGCTAGGCGGTAGTCTATTATAAGTTTACAAAATCGTTACTATCGCGATTGACTTAATTTGATATCATTTATTGAATTTAGCAAAAAAGGAAATAATCAAATGCTTAGAAGATATATAGTTATATTATCGTTATTCTTATCTCCCTTGGTTCACTCAGCACCCGAATTAAAAGGAAACCCAAATGAATTAAAAAACTTCCTTTATCCAGACAAAAGGACAGTGTCAATAAGAAGTAGTGCAACTGAAAAAGGCTATTCTGATAAAGCGATAGTTAGTTTGGTTATAACAACCGAAGAAGATAAATTATCGGATGCCGTTAAAAAGAATGGTTTATTAAGAGCGAAAGTTTCAAAAGCTCTGACCTCTGCTGGTATTAAGCCTGAGAACATAAAAACATCTAAGTTCTCAACCTCTCCCCAATTTGGTTGGTTTGGTGATGAGCCTGATAGCTATCAAATAATTAATCGCATGGCGGTCAGCATTTTTAGCGAATCAGAATTAAATGCTATTACGACTATCTCAGATACAAACAAAGGCGTTACATTTTCAACAACTCAATTTGAACACACTCTTAAAGACAAATTTAAAGAAAAAGTAAAGAAAAAAGCCCTAGCCAAAGTCATGCTACAAAAAGCATTTTATGAAGAGGAGCTAGGTCTTAAACTAAAGCCGATTGCGTTTCGTGATTTTGATGTGGTTGAGTCTGGTACAATTGCAGCGAGGCAATTTAGTGATCAAGTTGTTATAACCGGTTCACGTTTAAAGAGAACTAAGGCAAAGAGTGAATCTCCTCAGGTAGTCGTGCCTCAAACGTTTGATGAAATTGAGTATTCTGCAACAATTTCAGTGGATTTTGAAATAGTTGGAGATAAATAAATCTACTTTTCCGTCTTTCTAGAATTACGCCTAGATTTTCCTTGTGCTGATTTTTTGTGGTGATCCTTTCTTTCAGCACTAGTATTACAAGTTCGATTTTTCTTCGGTTTTTTTGTTTTCACTGGAAGAAGATTAACACGCGAAGCTGGCAGGTCATGATTTGGTTCAAAACCATCAATGAGTTTTCGTTGAATGACTTTTTGGATTAATCGTTCGATATCAGAAAGCTGTTTAAACTCATCGGCGCTTACCAAAGAAACTGCTTCGCCATTGCTTCCCGCACGGCCGGTTCTTCCAATTCGATGAACATAATCTTCAGGTACATTGGGTAGATCAAAATTAACAACGTGAGGTAGTTGATCGATATCGATCCCTCTTGCGGCAATATCGGTTGCTACTAAAACTTGGATATCATTACGTTTAAAACTAGCGAGAGCTTTTACCCTTGCGCCTTGGCTTTTGTTTCCATGAATTGCCATCGCTTTTATGCCGTCAGCTTCTAAGTGTCTGGTTAAACGATTAGCACCATGTTTTGTTCGACAAAAAACTAGAACCTGCTGCCAATTATTTGAACCAATTAAAAAGCTTAGTAATGCCGATTTTCTTTTTTTGTCGACAGGGAATATCCATTGCTCAATCGATTTGACTGTAGTATTTCTTGGACTCACTGATATTTCTACCGGATCATTAACTAAGCCTTTTGCTAACTGGCGGATCTCATTTGAGAAGGTTGCAGAGAACATTAAGTTTTGGCGTTTCTCAGGCAATAGCTTAATGATTTTTTTGATATCTCTTATGAAGCCCATATCAAGCATTCGATCAGCTTCATCTAAAACTAAAATTTCTAATTGTTCAAACTTGATAGCATTTTGGCTAAAAAGATCGAGTAGCCGTCCGGGCGTTGCAACTAAGATATCTACACCTTCACGCAGCTTCATCATTTGAGGATTAATTTTAACTCCGCCATAAACAACAGCGGAACGTAATGGCAAATTGCTTCCATAAGTAGCAACACTTTCAGCTACCTGAATAGCGAGTTCTCGAGTTGGTGTTAATATGAGAGTCCTAACTTGATTAGCTTTTGCTAGCGAGCCTTTACTGAGTTTTTGCAAAATTGGCAGGGTAAAACCAGCAGTTTTTCCAGTACCAGTTTGCGCGGCGGCCATTATATCTTTGCCATTTAATACGGCAGGAATAGCTTTCGCTTGGATTGGAGAAGGAGAGCGATAACCTTGCTGCTCAATTGCATTCAAGATTTCTTTATTTAAACCAAGCGAATCAAATTTCATAATATTTTAAACACTATTTTCTAGCAAGCGCGTAGGATACAGGATGTTTAATTGACTCGCTACATTATTCGCTCGTTGACAATTCTCTAGCTGCTATTTGTCAATCAGTTACACTTTAAAGTGCTTGACGATTTCTTGTAGATCGTTTGAAACCCGATCAACAAATTTACTATTATCCGAAGAATCTCTGGCGGATTGCTGAGTCAACTCAGAAATATCTTTAACGCTTATAATGCTTCGGTTAATTTCTTCAGCAACGGTTGATTGTTCAGTCGCTGCGGCTGCAATTTGCTCACCCATTAAGCTAATGTGACCGACAGATTCAGATATTTTTTTCAATGCTTCGCCGGCTTTGTTAGATTCTTCGACGGTTTGATGGCTTTTTTCATTGCCATTTTCCATCGAGCGAACAGAACGATGAGCTGACTCTTGAAGTTTGTTAATCATATTTCTGATTTCTTCGGTTGATTCCTGAGTCTTGCTTGCTAGCGTTCTTACTTCATCGGCTACAACGGCGAAACCCCTTCCTGTTTCTCCCGCTCTTGCCGCTTCAATTGCTGCGTTTAGTGCAAGTAGATTTGTCTGATCAGCAATGCCCTGAATAACATCTAAAACAGAGCTAATTTTATTAACGTCATTTTGTAGTTCATCAATCGAGGTAGACGCATTAGTGATTTCTGTTGCGAGTTCGTTAATTGATTTTATAGTGTTCTGTACGGTGTCAAAACCAATATTGGAATCTTTATCTGCGCTGGCCGTTGATAGAGCAGTTTGTTCGGCATTTCTTGCAACTTCTTGAACGGTTGAAGACATCTCATTCATTGCGGTAGCGACTTGTTCAACTTCAATATTTTGTTGGTCAATTTTTTCACTGGTTGTTTGAGCAGATTGTCGATTGAGATCGGCGCTGTTAACTAGTTCTTCCGTCGTATTTAAAACTTTGTGAACCAAGGTTCTAGTGTGTTCGACCATTTTGTTTATCTGGTCACCTATATTTTTCATTTCATCGGATGAATTGATTTCTACGGATGTTGATAAATCGCCGTCAGCCACGGCATTTACACAAGCTTCTATTCTGGATATTGAATCCAACATATTGCGATAGACGCTCGCAAAAAGGTAGAAAGCAGCGATAACTAAAAGGATGGAGGAGGAAATATTTAAAAACAATTCAAATTGTAGTTTATCTTCTCTAATTATTAATATTGAATTCAATTGATCATATGTATCGTCATAGAGTTTTAATACGTGATCAATAACCTCAGTACCTAGTAAAAAGTAGCTATTCCCATCGATCTCTATGCTATCAGGGTCGAGTATTTTGTCGGAAGTGACAGCGATGAAATTGACCAGCTTATTGTCTAGTTGGCCGAAGTCATCAGTAAGCCTCTTTAGTTCTTCTCCGTAATGTGAAAGCTTTTGGAAGTCGTATGCGATTCTATCTCTAAGTTGCTCTAATTGTTTGTGATGATTTGATAGAGCAATAAAACTATCGCTATTGAATGTACCTTTGGTTGCGACCCCAGCACCTATCCCTCTAGTTTTTCCTATAATATCTGAAATGGCCGGAAAATCGCTAACCACTAGCTTGATCAAAAATGCTGCTTTTTGCTCTGGGTCAGTAAATAATGAACTAGATTCTAGGATAGATACCATTAGTAATCCAACACGGTTGACTATTTTAGAGTGGGATAAAAAGCTGGCGTCATCTTTCATATTAAACTTTTTGTTGGCTAGTTGTTGCCACTCTGTTCTGATCGATTCAAACTCAGATTTTTCTACGTTTGTTAACAAAGCAAACTGTGGGAATCGGGAAATTTTTTCTAATTGTGTGTCCACTTTTTCCGAATTGGTTATAATCTTTTGTTTAACCCCACTGTTACCATTTAAATAGATACTAGTTAAGCCTCTTGATTTATCCATATTAGTAAAAACTGGCTTGAAGGCTTTTATCAAGCTAATGGTCTCTATTTCTTCACTATTTGCTGCAAGATCGGCAACATGATTGTTGATAGCGTAATAAGCGACATAACCTACAGGGATAAGATAGAGTAACAAAATAAGCAGGAATTTTTTTGCAATTGATATCCTACTTACTATTTGAATACCTGGTGATAAAATAAAGTTGAGCATGCCTAACTTCCTAAAAGTATGATTTTAGTTTGAATCCTTCTGAAAAAAGTATAGTCAATAGAACGAATAGCTGCTTAAAAATAGCGAGTTAACAAATAGAATTTTTGATCTAGGTTAACAAAGTTTGCCTTAGCGGGTAGGAATAAAGAAAAATCGCTTATTATTCAACGAGCTGGAGAGCGGATGATTTGCTTTCTGAGTCAATTTCATTCTCGGCTATCATGGTTTTATTTGATTTCTCTTCAAAAGACTCCGGCATAGCTTCCTGATTTTCCTCATCTAACCAAACAAGTACATCATAGTAGCGTCGAATATTATCAACATAATGTACTGGCTCACTTCCACGAGCGTATCCGTGTTTTGTTTTTTTATACCATCGACTTTTTTGCAATAAAGGCAATCTTTCTTTTACATCGGCCCATTTGTCGGGGTTGCCACCTTGTTGTTGAGTGATAATTCGAGCATCTTCTACATGCCCCCAGCCGACATTATATCCGGCCAAAGCGAACCACGTTCGGTCGGGGTTTTTAATTCTTTCAGGTACTCGGTTCAAGACTTTACGCAGGTACTTAGCTCCCCCTGTGATACTTTGTTTAGGATCAAGCCGGTTTGTTACGCCAAGTTGTTTTGCGGTTCTTAAAGTTAACATCATCATGCCACGAACGCCGGTTGGGGATTTAGCGTGAGGTTTCCAATGAGATTCTTGATAAGAAACAGCTGCTAGTAAACGCCAGTCTAAATCTTGCTCAGCCGATTCTACAAACCAATCTTTGTATTGAGTCAGTTTTTTATCGGTTGCTAAATGAAATTCTCTTGCGCCAACGTAATCAAATTTTTCAACATGAGCATAATATTTTTCTTGTAGTTGATCGATAGAACCTTGAGCTCTTTGCTGACCGAAAAAGTCTATTGTTTTGGAAAATAGCGAATAATCATCATTGGGGGCAAACGCCCAAGCTAAGTTTCTTGGCTCACCAATAGTAAATGCTACAGCTAGTTCTGGGTGGAATCGACGATTGAGAGCGAGTTCGGTCGAGTAAACAATGGTGTAATCTATGGTCTCGTCCAAAACCATCATGAGCAGCTCTTCAGAGGTATGTCCCGAAGTTTCTGACCAATGAAGATTAGTGTGGGTTTGTTTTAAATCTAATAGAGCTTGAGAATAAGAAGAGTGGGCAACGACTCTTAATTCACCATTAAGCTGAGAAATATTTCGGGGCCATTTTTTGCCTTGTTTAAAAACCAACTTAGAAGTAATGGTTTGATAAGAGGGGGAAAATCTAAGCTCTTTTTCGCGCTCTGAAGTCATTGTGAAACCAGCAGCCGCGAGATCGACTTCTCCGGAATTAACTAAATCGACAATTTCTTTCAAATTATCATTAACAATGTATTCGGTTTTAACACCTAGAGATTTTGCGAAAGCTTCTGCTAGCTCATATTCGATACCTGCGTATCCATCAGCACTTTCATAAAAAGTTGTAGGACTGTTACGAGTCACAACCTTGAGTATACCGCGCTGTTTTATTTCTTCGAGATGGGAAAGTTTGGGTTCATTACAACTGGTTAGAATGAGTGTCGATATAAGGATAAAAAAACTCAGTGATAAAAAGCGAGGCTTTTCCACTAATTCTTGGCAGTGTTTATCTGAAAAAGAGTTCAAATTCATATAAATTAGTTTGCTTTAACCTTTGTTATTAATTAAAAAATAATTGAAGCTTTTTTTGATTATCAACAAGTTACCTGAATAGCCCATGAATTTCTCTCACTGAATAAGGCATTATCTACTTTTATTGAGGTTTCTGCAAGTTGACAGTATTTTCGATTTCGCCTGTAAACGCTATATCTAGTAGTCGTTCTAACTGCATGCGGCTTATATTGTGATTATTGACATGCTGGCGCTTTGCGATTGGAGTTCTTTTTATCAGAGATAGATTGACACACTTTTTATTAGAGATAGATTGACACACTTGTCAATTTAATGAGGATTTTAGATCAAGATAAAACTTAATTATTAGCAAAAAGTAGCGTATCATTGCGCCTTGATTTTGGACCATCAGAACAGAGCTTTAAAACCCATGCTAATCCTTCGCGGTGCACCTGCTTTATCTTCTTTTAGAATCAACAAACTACTCAATGAAGGCCAGTCACTAGTGCCTGAATTAGGGCAAGTTTACGCGGAATATGTCCATTTCACTGATTTAATTCGGCCATTAGCTGATGATAATTTAGATATTCTAAAACAGTTATTAACCTATGGTTCAAGAAAGGAAATCAAAGAAACTAAGGGAGCTTTTGCTTTAGCCGTTCCCAGACCTGGAACTATTTCACCTTGGTCATCTAAAGCGACTGATATTGCTCTCAATTGTGGCTTATCTGAAGTAAAACGAATCGAAAGAGGGGTTAGTTGGTATCTTCAAGACTCACAAGGTGATGAATTGTCGGATGAAAGCCGAGAAAAACTTTTGCCTTTGTTACACGACCGAATGATGGAGGTCATTTTACCAACGCTCCAAGATGCGGAGGTATTATTTGAAACACATCAGGCAAGACCTCTAACAAGTGTCGATATTTTGTCTGGGGGAACTCAAGCATTAGTTGATGCAAATAAAGATTTGGGGCTAGCGTTAGCAAAAGATGAAATTGAATATTTGGTTGAACGATTTACTGAGTTAAATCGAAATCCAACGGATGTTGAATTAATGATGTTTGCTCAAGCAAATTCTGAGCATTGTCGTCACAAAATTTTTAACGCTGAATGGACGATTGATGGTGAAAGTAAAGATATTTCGTTATTTGGCATGATTAGAAATACTCACAAGGTTACTCCGCAAGGGGTACTATCGGCTTATAGTGACAATGCGGCAGTATTTGAAGGTTTTGAACAGCCTCGCCTATGGCCCGCTTCTATGAATGAAGAAAACGCCGGCGAATATGAATACCATGTCGAGCCTATTCATGTGTTAATAAAAGTTGAAACCCATAACCATCCAACCGCCATATCACCTTTTCCCGGCGCCTCAACAGGTTCTGGTGGTGAAATTAGAGATGAAGGAGCGACTGGTCGCGGTGGAAAACCAAAAGCAGGTTTAACGGGTTTCAGTGTTTCTAATCTTGAAATACCAAATTATTTTCAACCTTGGGAAAAAAGCTACGGTAAGCCTAACCGTATTGTTTCGGCACTAGATATTATGATCGAGGGGCCTTTGGGTGGAGCTGCATTTAACAATGAATTTGGTCGCCCCAATTTATGCGGTTATTTTAGAACTTATCAACAAAATGTTGAATTTGATTTTGGTAACCAAATTCGAGGTTATCACAAACCAATAATGATTGCTGGTGGAATGGGAAATATCCGCGATCAGCATGTACAAAAAGCAGAAATAAAACCGGGATATCACGTGATTGTTCTTGGTGGTCCTGCCATGTTAATTGGTCTTGGTGGGGGCGCAGCTTCTTCAATGGCATCGGGTTCGAGTGATGAAGCTTTAGACTTTGCCTCAGTGCAAAGAGAAAATCCTGAAATGGAGCGACGTTGTCAGGAAGTGATCGATCATTGTTGGTCTATGGGTGAGCAAAATCCGATTGCATTTATTCATGACATTGGTGCCGGTGGTTTATCAAACGCTGTTCCTGAGTTGGTTCATGACGGTGGACGAGGTGGTTCATTTGAATTACGCCGAGTACCTAATGATGAGCCGGGTATGAGTCCGGTTGAAATCTGGTGTAATGAATCTCAAGAAAGATACATGTTGGCGGTTTCTCCCGAAGACAAAGAAATCTTTGAAGCCATTTGCCAGAGAGAGCGATGTCCTTTTGCGATTTTGGGCGAGGCATTAGAGGAGCAGCATTTAACCCTCAGTGATGAGCATTTTGAAAATAAACCCGTCGACATCCCAATGGATGTACTTTTTGGAAAAGCTCCTAAAATGCATCGAGATGTTCAGTCGGTAAGAGTTGTTAAAAATGAAATAAAAATCCAAGCGAGTATTGATGAAGCCGTTGACCGTGTTTTAAGTTTACCGGCGGTTGCAGATAAAACCTTTTTAATTACCATTGGTGATCGAACCGTGGGTGGTTTATCTCACCGCGATCAGATGGTTGGTCCCTGGCAAGTGCCAGTTGCAGATTGCGCAGTGACTGCTTCTAGTTTGAAATCTTATACTGGTGAAGCCATGGCGATGGGAGAGAGAACACCTGTTGCGAATCTAAATTACGCGGCATCCGCCCGAATGGCGGTTGCGGAATCAGTCACTAATGTTGCGGCAAGTAAAATTGCAAATATCAGTGATATTCGATTATCAGCAAACTGGATGGCAGCTTGTGGCGCTGAAGGTGAAGACGCTGGTTTGTTTGAAGCTGTCCAAGCAATTGGAATGGCGCTCTGCCCAGAACTTGGGATTGCAATTCCTGTTGGAAAAGATTCCATGTCGATGCAAACGGCCTGGCAAGATGGTGAACAATCCAAACGAGTGGTAGCACCTCTTTCTTTAATTATTACTGCATTTGCTCCGGTAACGGATATTAGAAAAACCCTAACACCACAACTTAAAACGGACATTGATAGTTGCTTGATCTTGATTGATTTAGGCGAAGGACAAAATAGGCTTGGGGCAACGGCTTTGGCTCAGGTATTTAATCAATTGGGTGCGGAAACTGCTGATGTTGAATCGCCAAAAAACTTAAAGAATTTCTTTAATGCTATCCAAAAATTAAATCAAGATAATCTAATACACGCCTATCATGATCGTTCCGATGGTGGATTGATAGCAACACTTTCCGAAATGGCTTTTGCTGGACATTGTGGCTTATCTATCAATTTATCTAGCCTGACAAATGAACCGATGAATGTTCTATTTAATGAAGAGCTAGGCTGTGTGATTCAGATCGATACTTCAAATCAAACGAAAGTCATGGATGTTCTAGAATCTTTTTCTTTAGACTCGATAAGTCATTTAATAGGTTCACCATCTGAAGACAAAAACATTCAAATTTCTTATGGTGAAAATAAATGGTTATCGAGAGACTTGATGGATTTAAGAGCGATATGGTCTGAAACAAGTTATCGAATGCAGTCGATAAGAGATAATCCAGAAAGTGCGGAACAGGAAAAACAGCTTCGGTTAGATATTAACAATCCCGGAATAAAACCAGCTTTAACTTTTAATCCTTCGGAAGATATTTGCAAACAATATTTATCAAATAATAATAAACCTAAAGTTGCTATTTTAAGAGAGCAGGGCGTTAATAGTCATTTGGAAATGGCGGCTGCTTTTATTAAAGCTGGCTTCAATGCAATTGATCTTCACATGAGTGATTTAATGTCAGAGCGTTTGAACTTATCTGAGTTTAAGGGATTAGTCGCTTGTGGCGGTTTTTCTTATGGCGACGTTTTAGGTGCAGGTGAAGGTTGGGCGAAATCTATTTTGTTTAATCAAAATCTTAAGCAAATGTTTAGCGATTTTTTTGCTAGAGAAGATACCTTTTCATTAGGTATTTGTAATGGCTGTCAAATGATGTCGAACCTTCGAACTATCATTCCCGGAAGTGATCATTGGCCTCATTTTGTTCGCAACCGTTCCGAGCAGTTTGAAGCCCGTTTTTCGATGGTAGAAATTGCTGATAACCCATCTATTTTCTTGACAGGAATGGCAGGTTCTAAATTACCTATTGCGGTTTCTCATGGAGAGGGAAGAGCCGAATTTGTTGACTCCTGCAGTGCAGAACAAGCAGACCAGTCAGGTTTGGTAATTGCTCGTTTTATTGATAATCACGGCAGGGTGACCGAACACTATCCAAGCAACCCGAATGGTTCGCCTTACGGTATTACTGGCTTAACATCGACTGATGGGCGGGTCACTATAATGATGCCGCATCCAGAGCGAGTTGCTCGAACGGTGCAAAATTCCTATGCACTGCCAGAATGGGGCGAAGATGGTCCGTGGACTCGAATGTTTAGAAATGCGCGGGTATGGGTGGGGTAAATGTTTGGCTGTTTGTTGCCTTCACATGTTTGATTTGATGAAAGTTTTATTTTATAAATAGTGCCGAATTTTTACGAGAAGTTGTAAATTATCGTTATTAAGTATAAAACTTTTGTTTATGAACAATTTAATTGCAAAGTTTCTATAATATTACTTGTCATGGCTAGATGCTTCCGATAGAATTCCGTCCACGTTGATGCGGGGTGGAGCAGCCTGGTAGCTCGTCGGGCTCATAACCCGAAGGTCGTTGGTTCAAATCCAGCCCCCGCTACCAAATTTACTCTTTAGTGAGTATCGAAAAAGCCCCTTTTTGGGGCTTTTTCGTAAGTCTACTATAATACTAGTGTACGATTTAGTGGGTAGTTAGGTAGACAGTAACAGTAAGGTGTTGGTTTAGTCTAATTTAGATAGAACTAAACCAAACTCCAGTAGTATTTGGAATGGGCCTTATGAGCCCATTTTTTATTTGTGGTACATTAGTGGTCAATTGTTTCTACTAATGAAAATGATTGAATAAAGATGGCAAAAATAGATTTATTAACAGAATTATTAAAACCTGCCGCCGAAGCGTTAGGTTATGAATTTCTTGGTATAGAATATGTTGGTCAAGGTGTTCATTCGGTATTGAGAATTTATATCGATCATGAGAATGGTATTACGGTGGATGATTGTACTAAAGTTAGTCACCAAGCAAGTGGAATTTTGGAAGTTGAAGATCCTATTTCTAGCCAATACACGCTAGAAGTTTCTTCACCTGGTTTGGATAGGCCTTTGTTTACCTTACCACATTTTGAAAAAGTGGTGGGACAGCAAATTAATATTCGTTGTCATCTTGGTGTTGATGGACGACGTAAATTTAAAGGTGAGTTAAACAAAGTTGATGCTCATCATTTGGTAATCACTGTGGATAATCAAACCTATGAGGTAGATTTCCACGATATTGACAAGGCAAATTTAGTTGCAGTTTTTTAATTAAATAGGTTTTTAGCTAACTCTTTTGATGTCGCTGATATTTTGTCAGTTAGCTCAAATGGGATATCATTTGTATATTAATTAGGGTTTGATTGAGGTTGATTGGACTATGAACAATAAAGAAATATTATTAGTTGTAGATGCGGTATCTAATGAAAAAGATATTGAGCCAGAAATTATTTTTCAGGCAATAGAAAGTGCAATCGCTACTGCAACTAAGAAAAAGAAAGGAATTGATATTGATGTGCGTATCGATATTGATCGAGATACTGGACATTACGATACCTATCGCCGTTGGTTAGTTGTAGAGCCTAACGAAGAAGATGGTATGGGATTGGAAAATCCACTATCAGAAATCAGCATAGAAGCGGCTAGAATTGATGAGCCAGAAATCCAAGCCGGTGATTATGTCGAAGAAACCATCGAATCAATTGCTTTCGGAAGGATTGCAGCGCAAACAGCTAAGCAAGTCATCGTTCAAAAAGTACGAGAAGCAGAAAGAGCGAAAGTCATCGATGCATTTGAATCAAGAGTGGGCGAGCTTGTTACTGGTGTCGTGAAAAAGGCGACTCGTGATTCGATTATTATCGATTTAGGTGGTAATGCTGAAGCGATTATTCATCGTGAAGAAATGATGCCGCGAGAAGCGGTTCGTGCTGGTGACCGTTTACGTGGTTATTTATATGCGGTTAATCCTGAAGTTCGTGGACCTCAGTTATTTGTAAGCCGTGCTAACTCGGAAATGTTGATTGAATTATTTAGAATTGAAGTACCAGAAATTGCTGAAGAAACCATTGATTTAATGGGCGCGGCAAGAGATCCCGGTTCTCGCGCCAAAATAGCAGTAAAAAGTAACGATAAACGAATTGATCCTGTTGGTGCTTGCGTTGGAATGCGAGGTTCGCGTGTACAGGCCGTTTCTGGTGAGCTGGCTGGTGAGCGAATTGATATTGTTTTATATGATGACAATCCGGCGCAATTTGTTATCAATGCGATGTCGCCAGCAGAGGTTTCATCGATTGTTGTTGATGAAGACAAGCACACTATGGATATTGCAGTTGAAGAAGATCAACTTGCACAAGCGATTGGTAGAAATGGTCAAAATGTTCGTTTAGCTAGTCAATTAACGGGCTGGTCATTAAATGTTATGACTGTGGAAGACGCGGAAAGCAAAAATAAAGAAGAAAGCCAAGGTCTAGTCGAAAATTTTGTAAAAGAATTGGACGTTGATGAAGAGTTGGCAGAAGTACTTGCTCAAGAAGGTTTTACTTCGGTAGAAGAAGTTGCTTATGTCCCCTTGTCAGAAATGCTTGATATTGAAGGTTTTGACGAAGATTTAGTTGAGGCTCTAAAAGCAAGAGCAAAAGATGCATTGTTAACCAAAGCGATTCGTTCTGAAGAAAAACTTGATAAGAACGAACCGGCTCAGGATTTGTTAGAAATGGATGGAATGGATCGTCACTTAGCATTTGTATTAGCTAGTCGCGGCATTATTACTATGGAAGATTTAGCAGAACAATCAGTTGATGAGCTGATTGATATAGAAGAATTAGATGAGGCGCGAGCTGCTGAATTAATCATGACAGCACGAGCACCGTGGTTCGAAGAAGAGTAACGATCTTTTTCACAAGAACAGTCAATAGGATTTGTTATTGCAAGAGTTAGCACTTTAAATTGTCACATTATTAGATGATGATTGGTTTAAAAAGGTGTTGAATATTTATAAATGTATTGCGATTGCTTTAAGTAGAACAGTCATAGTACTGGGAGATTTTTTATGTCGGAAGTGACGGTTGAAAAACTAGCGAAAGTCGTCGGTACGCCGGTAGACAAATTACTTGAACAAATGAAAGAAGCGGGCGTTGATCTGAAAGGTGCAGACGAAGTTGTCTCTGAAGAGCAAAAAAAAGCATTGCTTGCTCATTTGCAAAAAAGTCACGGTGAAAAAGCTGCTAGCACTAGCCCTAAAAAAATAACTTTAAGTCGAACCAAAAAAAGCTCACTTAAGATGGCGTCGAAATCTGGACGCACTAAAAGTGTAGCGGTCGAAGTCCGCAAAAAAAGAACCTATGTTCAGCGTCCTGTAGAAACTGAAGAAAAAGAAGAGCTTGAAAGTAAAGAAGCCGAACCAGTAAATAAAGACGCAGCAACTACTGAAGTGCAAGAAACAGAATACGCTATTGTTGAGGAAATCTCGGAAGAGGTCGAAGCTAAAAAGCAGGCTGAAGCGGAACAAGAAAAACGCTTAGAAGAAGAGCGGATGCGACTCGAAGCAGAACAGAAAATCCGTTCTGAAATGGAATCAGTGGCAAAAAATGAAGCGTCTAGAATTGTAACGAGCCGAGTAGAGGCCGATATCCAAGCGCGATTAGAAGCAAAACGTAAAGAAAAAGAAGACGCTGAAAAAGCAATAAAAGAAGCGGAAGCAGAAGCTAAAGCAGCAAGACAGACGCGTTTTAAAACGGTTGAACCTGTTGTTAATGTTGAAAGTGAAGACGATAAACGCCGTAAGAAAAAGAAGAAGAAAAAAGGGCGTAGTGATTCACTTTCAGGTAAAGCGGATATGCTTTCAGATTTCCGCCGTCCAGTTAATCGTAGAAATTTTGATGAAAAACCTTTGTCTGATGGCAGGAAAAAAGTGGTAGCACCTAAATCTATGAAACATGGTTTCAAAAAGCCAACTACCGATGTGGCAAAATCCACAATTAATATTGGTGAAAGTACTACTGTTGCTGATTTAGCTCTTCAGATGTCGGTCAAAGGTATTGAACTTATTAAAACCTTGATGGGAATGGGAATAATGGCAACCATTAACCAAACCATCGATCAAGAAACCGCTCAATTAGCGGCTGAAGAAATGGGTTACGATGTTAATCTAGTTGCGGAAAATGCCGCAGAAATCGAATTGCTCGACTCTATCAAACATGAAGGCGAAGTCGTTACTAGACCGCCTGTTGTGACTATCATGGGGCACGTTGACCACGGTAAAACATCCTTACTTGATTACATTCGAGTTTCTAAAGTGGCAGATGGCGAAGCTGGCGGTATTACTCAGCATATAGGCGCTTACCATGTTGATACGCCAAAAGGTATTATTTCTTTCCTAGATACTCCAGGCCATGCTGCGTTCACCGCAATGAGAGCGCGTGGTGCTAATGCAACGGATATTGTCGTGTTAGTCGTCGCTGCGGACGATGGTGTAATGCCTCAAACGATTGAAGCGATTAAACATGCAAAAGCGGCGGGCGTTCCGTTAATTGTCGCGGTTAATAAAATGGATAAACCAGAAGCCGATCCTGATCGTGTAAGAAACGAATTATCTCAACAAGATGTTATTTCTGAAGAATGGGGTGGTGATACTGTATTCGTACCAGTTTCGGCAAAAACCGGTGAAGGTATTGACGCTCTATTAGACAGCATTGCAATTACAGCCGAATTACTTGAACTTAAAGCGGTTGATGTTGGTCCAGCAAAAGGTATTGTAATTGAAGCGCGTTTAGATAAAGGTCGTGGTTCGGTTGCGTCTATGTTGGTTCAATCAGGTAAAATTGAAATTGGCGATATTGTACTTGCAGGTTTCCACTACGGTAAAATTAGAGCTTTAGTTGATGAAAATGGAAAGAAAATAAAGTCGGCTGGGCCTTCCATTCCGGTTGAAATTTTAGGTCTTTCTGGTGTGCCAGAAGCAGGTGATGAAGTTTCAGTTGTTTCTAGTGAACGAAAAGCAAGAGAAGTCGCTGCATTTAGACAAGCTAAACATCGTGAAAACCAGATGGCTAAACAGCAAAGTTCGAAACTAGAAAATATGTTTGCCAATATCGGTGAAAACGAAAAAGTTAATTTAAATGTGTTAATTAAAGCGGATGTACACGGTTCGGCAGAAGCTATTTCTCGTTCGTTAAGTGATTTATCAACTGACGAAGTTTCAGTTTCTATTATTTCGGCCGGTGTCGGTGGAATTACAGAGACAGATATTTCTTTGGCGGCGGCGTCTCATGCTATTGTCATTGGCTTTAATGTTCGAGCGGACGCTACCGGTAGAAAAGCGGTCGAAAAAGAAGGTGTTGATTTACGTTACTACAGCATTATTTATGAAGTGATAGATGATGTTAAGGCGGCAATGAGTGGAATGCTTTCTCCAGAAATGCGTCAACAAATTGTTGGTCTTGCAGAAGTTCGTGACGTATTCAAATCACCTAAGTTTGGTGCAATTGCTGGCTGTATGGTTATTGAAGGTACGGTTAAACGTAATAATCCAATTCGTGTTTTACGTGATAATGTGGTTATCTACGAAGGTGAATTAGAATCACTAAGGCGTTTCAAAGATGATGCAAATGAAGTTCGTAACGGTATGGAATGTGGTATCGGCGTTAAAAACTATAATGATGTGAAGCCGGGAGATCAGATCGAAGTATTCGAGATTATTGAAATCGCGAGAACCATCGACTAAATAAAAACGGGTACTAAACATCAAAACGCAGGAGTTATCCAGAATAAGGTTCTGAATACGCTGCGTTTTTTTTGTTTTACTAAAAAGATTAAACCAATAAGTTGTTGAGACAAAAGAATTAAGTAAAGAGAAATAGATATGGCAAGAGAATTTAAAAGAACTGATCGAGTTGCAGAGCAGCTTCAAAGAGAGTTAGCCCAAATCATTCAACTGGAAGTGAGAGATCCTAGAGTTGGTATGGTGACGGTATGTGCTGTTGATTTATCGCGAGATCTTCATTATGCGACGGCCTACGTTACTTTTTTGGGAATTGATGAAACGGTTAAAGCGACCCAAGCAGCGGTTGATATTTTAAATGACGCGGCAAGTTTTATTAGAACCCAGATTGGAAAGCGTATGAGAATGCGGGCAGTTCCTCACGTTAAATTTTTATTTGACGAATCAATTTCTCGTGGGCGTGATTTGACTTCACTGATAAACCAAGCGAGAGACAAAGATTCTGATTCTACCGACTCAGAAATATCTTCAGAAAATAGTGATTCAGTTGAAGAGTAGTTTAAATGGCAAGAAGAAAAAAAGGTCGTCCAATCAGTGGTGTTCTACTGCTAAATAAACCTCAAGGTCTATCTTCCAACTCAGCTTTACAAAAGGTTAAACGTCTTTTTAATGCCCAAAAAGCAGGCCATACCGGTGCGCTCGATCCGCTGGCTACAGGTATGCTGCCATTGTGTTTTGGAGAGGCGACCAAATTTTCACAATTTCTACTCGACTCCGATAAAAGTTATCGAGTGATTGGAAAGCTTGGTGTTAGAACCGATACCAGTGATTCTACTGGTGAAGTGGTTGATACCAAAACCGTTAAGGTTTCTAAAAAACAGTTAGAAAAAGCCTTAGAGCAATTTCGGGGCGATATTATGCAAACGCCTTCCATGTTTTCGGCTCTTAAGCACAACGGACAACCTCTGTATAAATATGCAAGAAAAGGAATTGAAATAGAGCGACCTGCACGCCCGATAACAGTGTATAAATTAGATTTAATTCGATTTGATAATGATGAAGTTGAACTAGAAATCGAATGTAGCAAAGGAACCTATATCCGAACAATCATAGATGATTTGGGGCAGCTTCTTGGTTGTGGCGCTCATGTTACCTTACTACACCGGAATTTTGTTGCTGATTATCCGGTCGATCAAATGCTGACGTTGGAGCAATTAGAAGAAGATCGAGAGAAAGAACTAAGTCTCGATCATTATCTGCTACCGGTAGACAGTCCAATAATGTATTTAGATGCCGCAACACTCGATCACGAAAGTGCCGATTATTTTTCTCATGGCCAAGCGATTAATTATCCTAATCTTGAAGAAGGCGATTTGCTCAGAGTCTATGATGAAGCTGATCGTTTTTTAGGTGTTGCCGAAGTTGATGGTGAAGATATGCTTGCGCCTAAGCGGTTGGTTGTTTTTTAAAGAAGATCACTATATCAAAGTTAATTTGGTGATGCTAAAGCCCGCGTGAATAATATTGTTAAGGCGCTTTAAGTTTTTTCTTTCTTAGTTCATCAATAGAGTTTGTAAGTTAGCAAGCTCTATTGAGTGATATTTTTCTATTCAGATTAATTTCTTCGGTCAATGGTTGTTCCAGAACATGTTTGTAAAGAAAAATAACGGAGCACAAGGCTTGATTTTGAGTGGCAGGGGAAACTTGCTTTGTGACCGCTAAGTAGCTTAAAAATTCACCTACTTCTATATGCCCCATTTCTATTGGATGGCACTTTTTATGGAACAGAATGAACTGCCTAACCCAAGATACGTAACACTTTTCTGTGGACAAAGCATAATTTAGAGCCCGTAAGGCAGTGCGAAGTTGAACAAGATGTTTTGGTTTTTGCATAATATTGATCCTTCAATAAATCCAACTTTATACTATCTGTACAAGTAGTATCTTTCAAGGGGGATCTGTATAGGTTGCCAATTTTTAAACAAAACGTCTTTTAAGTTGTTGAAAACAAGTCTCTATTTCTAGCTGAGATAATTTGTATATGTGCGTTTAGTGTCGATTTTGCGCGTTTGCAATTTTATGATTTTAGTGTAGCCTTTTGAAATTAAATAAATAATCAAAGATTTAGTAAAAAGGCATAGGTATATATGTGTCTTTACTGTACATAATCAGCGTTAATTTAAAAATGGAACTATTGGAAACATCACTCATCTACCTAGTACTACTTATTGCCTTTACAGGATTTGTCATGGTTGCATTGGGGCACGGAAATTTTTATCTGGCTCTAAAGGAAGTGCGAAATTTTTCGTCAAAGCTGTCGATGACAATGTTTCCTCCTTCAGTTCACTATATAATGAAGAGGGAGGTGAAAAGCTTAGAAGTGCCCTAAAGTGGTGGCTTCGAGGAGTTGGGCTCTTTCTTGTTGCCGTAATATTAAGGGCTTTAATTCAATATGGATTTCACGGTGAACTTTAATAAAATTAACCATACGCTGAAATTTAGCGTAACAACACGCAAATTTAGCTGAGCGTTACATATGGTCTTAAAGATCTAACCATTGCATGAATACCGTGTATTCGATATAATCGAACAATGATTACATCATTTGGTGACAAAGCTACATCCGATCTTTTTCATGGAGTTTCAAGTCGCTATGTACGAGCACTCCCCAACCAAATTTATGAAATTGCAATTCAAAAGCTTGATCTACTAAATGCTGTCAGAATATTAGATGATCTTCGTTCGCCTCCGGGAAACCGGCTTGAGCCGTTGAGGGGAGATTTAAAAGGCTTTCATAGCATTCGAATAAATTCGCAATGGCGAATTGTATTTCGTTGGGAGGCAAGTTCAGCTCATGATGTCCAAATTATGGATTATCATTGATTTAAGTAAAGGTGATTTATGATTCCTTCAAATAGAATATCTACGCATCCCGGAATTATATTACTAAGGGAGTTTTTAGAACCTCTTGAGCTTACCCAAAAAGCTCTAGCGGATCATGTTGGTGTGCCAACACAAAGAATTAATGAAATAGTACGGGGCAAGCGCGGTATTACTCCTGAAACAGCGTGGCTATTTTCAGAGGCATTAAGTACCACTCCTGAGTTTTGGCTAAATTTACAATCTGTTCATGATTTGTCAGCAAATCGTCCACAAAATCATATCGAGCCTTTAATCGCTATCAGTATGTAACCAATCAATGTTAGCGAAGCAAAAGACGAACGCCAAATTTCGGCATTAAATACTACATTGAGCATCGCACCAGAACAAATTACTTAATTAGCTAAGGTAGATCTTCCGACAGTATCAGATAAACGAGTTATTGTGCATATAGGCAGGCTTTTGGTCTTACCTCAATTGATTCTGAGGCAGTGGGGTTATGGAGAAGGCTAGTTTCTTTCTTATTTGTTAGAAATTGTGAGTGTCGGTGAAATCTGGTCGGGAGTTTTTGAATATGTTGAATAAATACTATATTCTAGCTGCCTAATTTATTTATTAACCGGCAAAAACAGTTATAGTACGGAGATTCATATGAGCGCTAACGCGATATTGCTGCCAGTATTAGTTCAAATATCACTTACATTAGTCATGTTTTTATTGCTGGGCGCGAGGAAAACCAAAGCAATGAAGGCTGGGGGAGTCGATTCAAAAGCGACGGCACTAAATAACAGTGCATGGCCGGAAGATGTGGTTAAAGTATCCAATAACATTGCTAACCAATTTCAAACTCCGGTTCTCTTTTACATAATTTCTATTTTGTTCTATTTAACTAATCAAGTCTCTTTAACTGTTTTAGTTCTAGCATGGATCTATTCTGGAACTAGGGTTATTCATGCTTTTATTCATGCCGGCTCTAATTTTGTACCGGCTCGTTTTATAATTTTTACCTTAGGTGTCATATGCTTGATTGCTATGACAGTAATAGCCTTTATTAAAATGCCGATTAGTCTTTAATCTGTTATTTAGAATAGATATTTTGCAAACTCAATTTGATAGTTTGACCTTGGAAAATCGTGAGCAAAGAAATAAGGCTCACGAACTGTGCAGACAATTTAACCGCGCCCCAAGTAAAGGTCACTTAAAAAAACTTAAGTCAATTTTCAAGCAAGCGGGAGAGATGCTAATTATTGAACAAGGTTTTCATTGTGATTATGGCAACAAAATTAGGTTTGGTGATCGAGTCTATTTAAATATTAACTGTACTCTACTAGATGGCGGGGAAATTGAGATAGGCAATGATGTTTTGATTGGACCTAACGTTCAAATTTTAACAATTAATCATCCTATGATCTCTTTAGAACGATTAGAAAGAAAAAATTTAGCTTCAAATGTTTCGATAGGGAACAATGTTTGGATCGGAGCTGGAGCAATTATTTTGCCCGGTTTAGAAATCGGAGATGGTGCAGTAATTGCCGCTGGAAGTGTCGTTACTCAAGCGGTTGAAGATTATGATTTAGTTGCGGGGAATCCTGCAAAAGTTAAACGGAAATTAAATTAGTTATTCTATTAGTCATTAAAAATATTTTATTATTTAGTATTAAACCCTTGAGGAGAGTTAAATGAAGATCACTTCGATAGTGGCATCAGCCGTTAGTCTAAGTTTATTTTTTGTTAGTCAAACTATTTATGCAGAGCCAAAAGAAAATCCAGAAGCCACTGAAAAATTTGATGAGCAGAAAAAAGAAGACAAAAAAGAAGACAAATGGGATGTTAATAATCCCCCCGGTGAAGAAAAAACCATTCAAATAAAAACGAACACTTCTACTTGGAGTAGCGTTGATGTTAGCCCGGACGGTAAGACGGTTATTTTTGATATGTTGGGTGATATCTATAGCGTTTCAATGAAAGGTGGTAAAGCCAAGCCGATTACACAAGGAATGGCTTGGAATATGTTGCCAAGGTTTAGTCCTGATGGAAAGCAAATCGCTTTTATCAGCGATAGAGATGGTGGTGATAACCTTTGGACAATGGATTCTGATGGAACTAATCCAAAACAAATTAGCAAAGAAAAACGCGATCTTGTTCATACGCCAAACTGGTCACCTGATGGTAACTATATTGCGGTTAGACGAGGTTTTGTAGGTGCTCGTTCAATCGGAGGCGGAGAAATCTGGCTTTACCATAAAGCTGGAGGAACAGGTTATAAATTAAGAAAACGAATAGGTGGCGAACAAGCGCAAAAAAATATCGCTGAACCTGCATTTTCTCCAGATGGACGGTATGTTTATTATGCAATCGATTCTACCCCAGGAACCGTATGGCAATATAATAAAAACCCGACAGGACAAATTTTCACTATCCGTCGGTTAGATCGTGAAACCGGAAAAGACATTACTTTTGTGAGTGGTTCAGGCGGAGCAATTGCGCCAACACCTTCAAGCGATGGAAAATATCTAGCATTTGTTAGACGTGTTGACACTAAAACCGTTTTATTTGTAAAAGACTTAAAAACTGGCCTCAATCGTCCGATTTATACCGAGCTTAATCGTGACCTACAAGAGACCAACGGCAGTCACGGAAATACTCCTCATTTTGATTGGACGCCTGATAACAAAGCTATCGTTTTCTGGGCGGGTGGAAAAATTCATAAAGTCAATGTCGCTAACCGAAAAGTTTCTGAAATTCCTTTTGAAATCGATGTGGAAAAGAAAATCACACCTGCGGTGCGTTTTGCAATTGATGTAGCACCGGATGAGTTTGATGTAAAAATGATTCGTTGGGCGCAAATGTCCCCCAAAGGAAATAAAATTGCTTATCAGGCTCTTGGTAAGATCTATGTTAAAGATGTAAAAAGTGGTAAAACAAAACGTTTAACTAAACAAAATGATCATTTTGAGTTTTATCCGATTTTTTCTCCTGATGGAAGTAAAATTGTTTATGCCAGTTGGGATGATCAAAAGCTCGGAAGTTTAAAAGTAGTTTCTAGCCGTGGTGGAAAAGGTAAAACAATTACTACAGAGCCGGGTCATTACGTAGAACCTGCTTTTTCAAATGACGGCAAAAAAGTAGTTTTCAGACGTTTCACTGGAGGTTATTTAACCTCTCCGGAATATTCAATGGAACCTGGTCTTTATGTAGCCGATGTAAAAGGCAAAAGCATGAAGCGAGTTCATGACACTGGTGTTAATCCTCAGTTCTCATTCGATGATAAAAGAATTCTTTTTTCAAATTTTGGTTGGGGCGCAAAGGGTAAATTATCGAGCGTTAATATGAAAGGAAAGGATGTAAGAGAACATTTGAATGGAATGGATATTACGGAATTTCAAGTTTCACCGGATGGAAATTGGGTTGCTTTCGCGCAACAATTTAACGCTTATGTTGCACCTTTCGTTTTAACCGGAAAATCGGAGTCAATCGGCAAAAGTTCTAAATCAATGCCGGTAAAGCAAATTTCAAAACGAAGTGGAGAATTTCTAACTTGGTCAAAAAATAGCGACTCGCTTGGTTGGGCATTAGGTTCATCTTTATATACGCGTGATTTAAAAGATGCGTTTGCTCATTTGGCAGGAAGTCCAGAAGAGCTTCCTGAGCCAGTGACAGAAGGTATCGATCTTTCTTTCAAAAAGAAAACCGATAAACCAAACGGAATAATAGCTTTAGTTGGCGGCGATATTGTGACCATGCGCAATGCGCAATCTGAGCAAGAAGTGATAAAAAATGGCGTAGTATTAGTTGAAGGCAATCGAATTAAAGCGGTTGGTTCTAAAGCGGATATTTCAATTCCAAAAGGTGCTAAAGTTGTTGATGTAAAAGGTAAAGTGATTGCACCGGGAATAGTCGATGTTCATGCTCATGGTGGTCAAGGAAGTAATGAAATTAATCCAGAACAAAACTGGATGAGTTACTCTTCTTTAGCTTTTGGTGTAACGACTATTCATGATCCATCTAATGATACAACTGAGATTTTTTCAGCCAGTGAATTGCAACGTGCTGGCATGACAGTCGGCCCAAGAATCTACTCTACAGGTACTATTTTATATGGTGCAAAAGCGCCGGGTTACACTGCAACCATCGATAGCTTTGATGATGCTAAATTTCATCTACAACGATTAAAAGATCTAGGTGCAATATCAGTAAAAAGTTATAACCAACCTCGTCGTGATCAAAAACAACAAGTAATAGCCGCAGGTAAAGAGTTAGGCATTATGGTTGTGCCAGAAGGTGGCGCTAAGTTCTATCATAATATCACGATGATTGTAGACGGACATACCGGGCTTGAGCATGCACTACCAATTGCAAAAGTTTACGATGATGTAAAACAACTTTGGTCACAAACGGAAGTCGGTTACTCACCAACATTTGGTGTCGCTTATGGTGGACTTTCTGGTGAAACCTATTGGTATGACAGATCCAACGTTTGGGAAAACAAAAAACTAATGCAATACTCCCCGCGTTATTTTGTCGAACCAAAATCAATTAGAAGAAGCACCGCGCCAGATGATCACTACAATCATTTTGAGGTAGCTAAAACAGCTAAGCAACTTAATGAAAAAGGTGTGCCAGTAGTTATTGGAGCTCATGGCCAACGTGAAGGTTTAGCCGCTCATTGGGAAATCTGGATGATGAATCAAGGCGGTTTTACCCCTTGGGAAGCGCTTCGTGGCGCGACTATTGATGGTGCCGCTTATATCGGAATGGATAAAGATATCGGCAGTATTGAAGCGGGTAAGCTTGCTGACATGATGATCATCGATGGTGATGTTCTAACCGATCTTCGTCAATCAGAAAATGTTGCTTACACTATGATTAACGGACGTTTATTTGACACAAAAACAATGAATGAAATTGGTCGTAAAAATGCTCGCAAACGTCAACCTTTCTTCTTTGAAAGATTGGATTTGCAATCATTGCCAGAAGCGGCAGCGAAGGCATTAGAATTGAAACAAGAACAGTTTCATTGGCGGCATTAGTATAAAATTTTCCCTCTCTTTGTTTTGGAAGAGTGGGAAATTCATAATTTCTGATTTTAGTTTGCTATTTACCAGCTAGAGAGTAGGCCTGCCGTAATAGAATTTATGAGACATTATAAATAGGAATGTGTTTTGTTTAAGTTCAATTATGTTTTAGAAAGGAAATTTGATTCTGGAAGAAAACTTCTCGATTACATTACGGTTGGTTCAGCAAACCGCAAAATTGACTTCGGCTTTAGAGGGCATTCTAATTCTAGTTGGGAATTGGAAACATCATTAAGTCGTTATGTTAGTAATATGGGGATTTTAAATACAAGTTCCAACCAAAGAAAAAAGCATTCGTTATCTCTAGCATCTAAGAAATTACTTGCTGAATTCAAAAAAAGTTTAATAATCAATAATGGTTTAGCAAAGGAAAGAAGTGAAGACATAGATGTGTGGCAATATGGTCAGCATTATGGACTTCCTTCACCACTGTTAGATTGGTCATATTCACCCTTTGTTGCATTATTCTTTGCGCTTTTAGAGCCAAATAAAACTTCACAGACAAGCTCGCGAGCTGTTTGGCAAATTGATCTTGATATACTAGAACACTTGAATAGAGGTTTAGTGAATGATTTTAGACCTACCGTAAATATTTCGCCAAAATCAAAACTAGAACAAGCGTATCCTGAACTAGAAGTGATTTATCCGAATTTTCACAATAATCCACGTATTGCTTTTCAGCAGGGTCTTTTTATTAAAAATGAATATTTTCCAACAATTGAAAGGTGGTTATATATGATCACCCAAGTTTTGCCGATGAATGCTTCAGAACGCCCCACTATCGAAAAGTATGTATTTGATTGTAACGAGAAACAGCGTTTGGAGTTATTAGATATATTGGATAAGATGAATGTAAATTATAGAACACTATTTCCAGATATACATGGAGCCGTTCAAGCCGCAATTGATCAAACTGTTCGTAGCTTTTTAAATCCAGAAGTTAAGATGATAGGTTTTTTAAAAGAAAACTTTGATAATTGACAGATTGGAGGTGTTCATCTATGCCTAGTTTTGGAAAGAGATTAAATATGAGACACCTTATAGTTTCAGACATTTTTGGTAATACTAAAGCCCTTCAAGAGTTGTCTCACTCGCTTATTGGGGAAAATGAATTTTTTGATCCTTATAATTCTGAGACTATGAATTTCAGCAGTGAGAAACAAGCCTACGATTATTTTTCTAATGAAATAGGTTTGGAAGCTTATGCGTCAAAGTTATTACGTCGAATAGTCGATATAGATGAGCCGACTTCATTAGTTGGTTTTAGCGTCGGCGCATCTGCAATATGGAAAATTTCATCGAGTAATCAGCTAAACCATGTAACGGAAGCCATTTGTTTTTATGGTTCTAAAATCCGTCATTACATCGATATTATTCCTAATTTTCCAATTCAATTAGTTTTTCCAAAATCTGAAGAGTCTTTCTGTGTTGATAATTTAATCTCGAAGTTACGGAGTACAAAGAATGTAATAATTGACCATTCTAGCTATCTTCACGGCTTTATGAATAGTCATTCTCAAAATTTCAATAACAAACCCTATGAGTATTATATTCAGAATTTGAATAAGCAATCCCGTATCATTTAACACAACGCCCGAATTAAGAGAGTAGAACCTTTATAAGGATCTTTATAGAACACCCAAACCGCAGCAGTTACTCTATACTCAGAATAGCCGTTCTATTACAAATTTCTAAAAACACTAATGTTACAAGCGGAAAAATTAGATGGGCAACTTGAAGCAAAGTATAGTTTTTGTGGATACTTGTAACGCGCTATTAGATTAAATAATTAAATTTACGGCTAAAATAGATTGGATTCATCTAGCAAATTTATTCTTATTATTAGAAGAGTGAATCTTGAAACAAATTATGTAAAAATAGCGTCTTTAAAGGCTTAGTAATAAATATGTTAAATATTGAACAATTTAGGAGAATAAATGGGACTTCATATTGACGGAAATTTGGGTGATGTAGCAGATACGGTTTTAATGCCGGGTGACCCGATGAGAGCAAAACGAATTGCTGAGACTATGTTAACCGATGTCACTTGCTATAGTAAAACTCGCGGAATGTATGGTTTTACGGGGTTTTATCAGGGAAAAAAAGTTTCCGTTCAAGGAAGTGGGATGGGAATGCCGTCAATTTCGATTTATGCTCATGAGTTAATCCATAGTTTTAATGTAAAAAAACTTATACGTGTGGGTTCTTGTGGTGCGCTGCGGCCTGAGATTGAACTGGGTGATATTATTTTGGCTCAATCAGCTTCTACTGATTCAAATATGAATAGCTTAGTTTTTAAAGGTATGGATTATGCACCAACAGCTAATTTTCAGTTGTTATTAAGAGCTTACCAAAAAGCGGTTGATAGTGGCGTTAAAGTTCGAGTTGGTAATGTGTTATCGGCGGATACTTTTTACGCAGATGATCCCGATGAATGGAAGCTATGGGCTCGTTTTAATGTGTTGGCGGTAGAAATGGAGTGTGCGGCTCTTTATACCTTAGCAGCTAAGTATGATCGTCAAGCATTGTGTGTTTTAACTAATAGCGATAATTTGGCGACCAAACAAGCCGCTTCTCGAGAAGACAGAGAGCAAACCTTTGAAAAAATGGCAACAATAGCGCTGGATCTTATTGACGTTTAATTCTTAAAAGTTTCTTTATTTCAAGACCATTAGTTTTTTTCAAGCCTTATTTTTTTGTGGAAATAAGGTTTACTTATATTAGAATTTTACTTTTGCCCGCTAATCTATTGAGAACCTAGAACCTAGAACCTAGAACCTAGAACCTAGAACCTAGAACCTAGAACCTAGAACCTAGATTTTAAAAATCATCAATATCAGAAAAGCAGCTAATCTGATTTTTGCCTTCTCGTTTAGAATGATATAGAGCTTTGTCTGCCTGAAGAAACAGGGCTTCAGTTGAAACCTTTTTTGATGAGGTGCTCGCAATACCAATACTGATAGTCACGTTGAATGGTTTTTTTTGCTCGTCACAAAAGGAATATTTGCTAACTCCTTGAGACATACGTTGTGCAATTTGTTTGCTACTTGCAGCGTCGGTTCGAGGCAAAACAGCAAGAAACTCTTCGCCGCCAATTCTTCCCATAGCATCATCGGCTCTTAGAGTTGATTGACAAATTTCAGCAATCATTTGAAGCACTTGATCGCCAAAAGGATGACCATGTTGATCGTTAATTTGTTTAAAGTTGTCGACATCTAAAAGAATGATTGAAAGATCACTTTTACCATCAGATAAAGATCCCATAAATTTATTTAACAATTGAAAGGTATAACGTCGATTGTATAGCCCCGATAGTGAGTCTCTTATCGATATTGCAACTACCTTGTTAGTATATCGGCGCTGCAGAAGAAATGCGATCAATGTAATCACAATGAGAATAATTGCAAATCCTAATAGGTAACGTTGAAATAGAGCATCTTGCTGGTGTTTTTCAGATTTTAAGGATTGGAGTTGAGCTTGTTGTTGTAACATCTCAATTTGAGCATCTTTTCTTACAAGTTCGTAAGTTGAGCGTAGACTGGTTAAACGATCGGCTGATTCTTTGGAAATTAATTGAGTATTTTTATTGTGGAAATCATTACTTATCTCATAGGCTTTTTCATATTCGCCCCTAGCAAATGCTAGTTCACCTTCAATTTTTATCGTTTCTAATTCCCAGATAGTGCCGATTAGATCTGGTAAAGTGGCGAAAATTAATTTTGCCTGAGAAAGAGCTTTTTCTGCTTCAGCATATTTCTTTAGTTTTATAAGGCAGTTTGCTTTCTTTTTGTAAAGCTCAGAATCGTAGTCAGCTTTGCCAACTTGAGACAGAGCTTTATCAATAATTCCGATTGCATGGATACAGTTTCCCTTTTCCGCATGGGTCATTCCTAAACCATAGTTACCATAATATTTAACTCTATCGTCAGGAATATAGGAAACCTTTTCAATATATTTTTCGAAGTATTCAATTGCTAGATCATATTTACCCCAATAGCGGTATGTAGTGGCAATTCCGTATATCGCTTCGGCTTGATAGGGCAAATAGCCAAGATCTTGATACCCCTCTAACGCCTTTTGGTAGTAACCAATTGATTCTTCATGTTTGTTTAAATAGCCGTATATTGCACCATAGGTTTCATAGGTTAAGGCGAGAAGGTGTGGATCGTTAAGCTCGCTTGCTAATGCGTAAGAGTCAACGACTTGATCAAGTGCTGTTTGATGGGCACCGACTAAACTATGAGAATAAGCGAGTTCTTGTTTGGCTAGAATATAGATTGGATTTAGTTTTTTTGCTTTAGTGAGAGACATCGAGTCCTTAAAAGCGGCAATTGCTTTTTGATACCTTCCATTTCTTCTTTCCGTAAGTCCAAAATAGATGGTCAGCATTCCTTTTATCTCGACCGGCGACTCTTCAGTTAGCAACTGTAAAGCTTTTTTTACCGTGACTTCAAAATCATCATAAAAATAGAGTAAATTTTCGGCTTGAGCCTTTCTGAACAAAAACCAGAGATAAGTTTGATTGGGGATTGAGTTGTTTTCTTTTTGGTAGTTAATCAATTGTTGATAGCTTTCCCAAGGCGATTGATTAATCGCTTGTTTCATTTCATTAAAATCGATGGGAGTTTTTTGTTCAGTGCTTGTAACAGGCAAACTGAAAGCCAAGATTAAAATGCTAACAAATAGATTAATCATCTTTGTTGGCAATATTTTTGAAGTTGTTATTAAGCTCATTTAATCGACATGATCCTTTCACTATCGAGATTTGTTGCGCCGTTTTTTGAAATGTTTAATGATCTAATATTAGCATAGATTCTTTATAGGGGGCATAGAGTTCAGGTTAATTAAGTGACCCTTGAGAGGATTGTATCGACACACTCATTTTTATCATCTGTTTGGGGATAATCTAGAGTGTAATGCAATCCACGACTTTCTTTACGTCTCATGGCACATTCTATAATTAATTCGGCAACGGTAATTAAGTTTCTAAGTTCCAAAAGATCACTGGTTACCGTGAAGTTGGAGTAATAATCTCTAACTTCTTGCTTGAGTAATTGGATTCTTCTTTGCGCCCGTTCTAATCGCTTAGTTGTTCTTACAATACCAACATAATTCCACATTAAATGCCTGAGTTCATGCCAATTGTGTGAGACAACTACTTCTTCATCAGAGTTTGATACGCGACTTTCATCCCAGTTGGGAATTTTTACCTCGGAAAAAACTGAATTGTTTTTATGTTTAATAATTGATTCAGCAGCTTTTTTTGCAAATACCAAGCACTCTAATAATGAATTGCTAGCCATGCGATTTGCACCATGCAATCCGGTAAACGCCACCTCACCAATGGCGTATAAGTTAGTGATATCGGTAATCGATTCGTGATCGACAACGACGCCTCCACAGGTGTAATGAGCCGCAGGTACCACAGGGATCGCTTCTTGAGTGATATCAATGTTGAGCTTTAATAATCGCTTATAGATAGTCGGGAAGTGGGATTTGATAAACTCCGGGTCTTTATGACTAATATCTAAATAAACGCAATCAACACCAAGTCGTTTTATTTCATGATCGATTGCGCGGGCGACGATATCTCGTGGAGCTAATTCTGCTCTTTTATCAAAGCGATGCATGAAGCGTTCGCCGTTTGGCAGTTTTAGAATTGCTCCTTCTCCACGCAGTGCTTCGGTGATTAAAAGTGAATGAGCTTTACTGTGGAATAGACAAGTGGGATGAAACTGATTGAATTCTAAATTTGCCACTCGACATCCACTACGCCAAGCCATCGCTATGCCATCGCCGCTGGAAACATCTGGATTGCTAGTATAAAGATAGACTTTGCTAGCGCCTCCAGTTGCAAGAACGACAAACTGAGCGTTAAATAATTCGACTTTTGCAGTATCGCGATTGAGGGCATAAGCGCCATGACATCGATTTGGTTGTCCGATAATCCCAAGGTTGTGGGTTGTAACTAAGTCAATGGCATTGTAATTTTCGAATAATTTAATATTGGGATCATTAATAACGGCACTCGATAAGCTTGTCTGAACCGCTTTGCCGGTGGCGTCTGCGGCATGGATAATTCGGCGATGACTATGTCCACCTTCGCGAGTTAAGTGATAACCTTGTTCGTCTTGGCTATTTGAGTCAAGACTAAAGTCGACTCCTCGATCGATTAACCATTGGATTGCTGCTTTACTATTTTCAACGGTAAATTGAACGGCATCTCGATTACAAAGCCCAGCTCCGGCAATCAAAGTGTCCTGAACGTGAGATTCAATACTGTCCATTTCATCCAATACTGCAGCTATACCACCTTGTGCGTAATAGGTTGCACCTTCACTAAGTTTGCCTTTGCATATCAGGTTTACCTTGAAGTGTTTTGATAAATGAAGTGCACAAGTCAAGCCCGCAGCGCCACTTCCGATAATTAATACTTCAGATTTGTGCTCAATGGTCATTAGTAATCAGACATAAAATCGTTTCGATGACCTATTCTGCTCAATTCTGTGGCTAATTGCCAATAATTTAGCTTGATAAGGAGCCAATCTATTTGAAATTATCTGATATAATTTAACCACTAGACAATTCAAACTGTGATTTATTGGAACTTAAAGCTGTTAGTTGGTGTCAATCTATGGTGATTTTGGTAACTGCTTCATTTTTAATGGAAATATTTCATTTCGAAGGGGTAAATATACTTCCGAAGGGCGTAAATAGGCTTTGTTAGAGAGTAAATTTTGAGTTTAATCGTTTTTGCCAATGATTAAATGGATACTATAATAAGTGTTGTAACACCTAATAATTGAAATAAGAATAGATGACAAAAACAACAGATGCTGAGTTGGTAGAAAGAGTACAGCGCGGGGATAAGCGGGCCTTCGATATGCTCGTGGTTAAATACCAGAGCAAAATACTTTCCATCGTTAGCCGTTTTATCAATGATAGTGCGGAAATAAATGATGTAGCCCAAGATGCTTTTATTAAAGCTTACAAAGCCTTGCCTAATTTTAGAGGTGACAGCGCTTTTTATACTTGGCTGTATCGGATTGCGATCAATACTGCGAAAAACTATTTAACTGCCAAGGGGCGGCGCCCTCCAGCTTCTGATGTTGATTCTCAAGAGGCGGAAAACTACGGTGTTGGTATTGCTTTGAGAGAAAATGCCTCGCCAGAAAAGCTATTGATGCGTGATCAACTAAAAGAGGTTATATTTAACACCATTGATTCTCTTCCAGATGATTTGAAAGCAGCTATCACTTTAAGAGAAATGGAAGGTCTAAGTTACGAAGAAATTGCTGAATCAATGGATTGTCCAGTAGGTACAGTAAGATCACGTATTTTCAGGGCTCGAGAGGCAATTGACGACAAAATTAAGCCCTTAATCACTGGTGGTTAGAATAAAATTTACAAATGATTCGTAATTTGTGAACTAATTGTATTAATTTATGTCATAAGATCGCTGAAATATGGTTCAAATATAAAGAGATTGAGTGCTTTTGACTAATATTTCAGGCAAAATTAAAAATAACAAAGGTGTGGAACAGAAAGATATGATGAATAAAAAACAATCATTATCTGATTTGCTAGATGACCAATGTTCATCGGTGGATCTTGATTCTCTGTTAAGTGATGATAAAAGTGTCGAAGGTTGGTATCGTTATCATTCGGTTAGTGCCATCATTAAAGATGAGTATTCTGCTCACAGCCATGTTGATTTTTGTAAAAATATCAGTGCGAAAATTGCTGATGAACCTGCAATTATTGCTTCACCCAGAACTGAAATTAGCCACACAAGCGACTCTAGCAATAATGTTGTTCAACTGAGAAGATCGGGTGGCGGTCTAGCAATTGCTGCATCGGCGGCCTTTGCGACTTTCTTTTCGGTGCAAACTTTACAGGTTTCTGATCAAATTACACCTGATAACCAAACAGTTATCGCGAATAATTCGGCTAATCCTATTATTTCAGATTCAAAAACACTCGATCAAGTGAGTGCCGCTGAGAGTCTAGAACAGTCAGAACTAGAGTTTTTTAATGAATTATATATCCAGGAGGCTAACCGTCCTGTTGGTGGTGAGTACGTTAAAACCTTCCGATTTTCTGCAGAGCAATGGCAACAAATATTGCAGAATGCTGCTCGTCAACAAAGTAAGTTGCAAGCAGAAGAAGCTGAAGATACGGTTGAACAAACGAAAGATTAAATCTTTAATACATTTCTATTTTTTTCAAACGCATTTTAATTTAAATTGTCCCAGCTTATGCTACGTGAAATTGGCATCGTATCTGAAATACTAGGTGATCAAGCAATTGTTCATACCCAAAGTCAGCTCGCTTGCTCTTCCTGTCAGCAAGTTGACTCCTGCGGCAATGGCATCATAGAAAAATATTTTTCAGGTAAAGTTTTTTCAATTCAATTATCTAACCACATAAATGCTAAAGTTGGCGATCAAGTAGAGATCCAGGTTGCTAAATCAAGCGTGACCAAAGCCTCTGTAATTGTTTACTTATTGCCGCTTGTCGGACTTATTTCTTTTGCCTTAATGGCATCCTTTTTTTTCCAAGATGAAAAAACGATTATTTTTATCGCTTTATTGGGCTTGATTTTGAGTTTGTTTGTCACAAAATTTTACAATAGCCGAATGTTCAATAGCGAATTATCTTTACCAAAGATGGTCTCAGTTGTTAATGTTCATTCTGCCAATAAAAAAACAGCCAATAGATCTGAAAAAAAAGAACAGATTAAGATTAAAACACTTAATTAAATTCTATTAATTTTTCTATCAAGGTGCGATCGCATTGTTTATTTATGCTTATAAATTTTGAATTACTTATTTGATTTTAAAAAGGAATCCTTTATGACTCAAAAGAAAAACTTATTTGCCGCTTTTATTTTTATTTTAATACAAGGTTTTTGTGTTCAAAAGTCGGTGGCAGCCCAATTGCCTGATTTTGTAGAGCTAGTAGAAAAAGCTCAACCAAGTGTGGTTAGTATTTCAACCACTATTAAGATAAAGCAGCGAGGTTTCTTTCAACGCCAATTCTCAGGTTCGAACACTGGTCCAAGTGGTTCTGGTTTTTTTATTTCTGACGATGGATATGTATTAACCAATAATCACGTTATTGATGGTGTCGATAAGGTTTTTGTTAGTTTACATAACGGCAAAGATTTGGAAGCAAAAATTGTCGGTAAAGATGCGGAAACGGATATTGCTTTATTAAAGGTCGAAGGGGATAACTATGTTCCATTTAAGATTGGTGATATCAATAGAACCAAAGTGGGCTCGTGGGTTCTTGCCATAGGTGCTCCATTCGGCTTTGACCAAACTGTTACCGCTGGAATTATTAGCGCAAAAGGACGTAGTGTTGGTGAACAATATATTCCTTATGTGCAAACCGATGTCGCAATTAATCCCGGAAATTCAGGTGGGCCATTAATTGATATGAAAGGGCAAGTAGTTGCCGTTAATTCAAAAATCCTGAGCACCTCTGGTGGCTCTAATGGTTTGTCGTTTTCTATTCCAATTGATTTGGCAATGGATGTTGTCGATCAAATCAAAAATGATGGTGGCGTCAACCGAGGTTATTTAGGTGTTAATTATCAAGAGGTTAGCTTTGAATTAGCTAAATCCTTTGGCTTAGATCGTTCTCAAGGTGCTTTGATTAATCATGTTGCACTAGGTTCGCCTGCTGAAGCTGCTGGAATTAGAGAGGGTGATATTATTCTAAAAATTGATAACAAAACGATCAAAAACTTTACTGAACTTCCTTTTATTATCGGCCGATATCGCCCTGGGGAAAAAGCTAAATTTACTATCGTTAGAAATGGTAAAAAGAAGAAGTTGAAGGTCACTATTGGTAGTAGAAGTGGAGAGATTGCAGATAACTCTAATACAGCTCAACCACAAAATGACCGACTGAAATGGCAAGGGGCAGAATTCAGAAACATTCCAGAAGAAATCACCCAACGAACCGGTATTGATCGCGGAGTGATGGTTGTTTCTGTCGAAGATAGTGCTATTGCTCAAGCGGGTATCAGAGAGGGCGATATTATTCAGTCTGTTCAACTTAAAGGTGTAAGTAATTTAAAGGAATTTCAGCAGGTGATTAGTCGATTACCTAAAAGCGGAAATACGCCAGTTTTGGTGAATCGACCGAACGCAGGATCACGGTATGTGATTTTAGAATTAACAGATTAGTTATTGAATTAAGTTAAGTTAAGGGATTAACTCTTCCTCATAATAACGATCAATTGGTAAGGGCGGTGACTTATGAAAGATCCTCAGACTCGGCAGTCACGCGGGATAAACCTATTTCAATCACCATTCCTTACCATCGAATAATTGGAAAAAACAGCGCGTAAACTGACTATGTAAGCGGTTTTTGCTGGAAAAAGTACTTGTTAGAGTTGCAACTAAGTCGATAAAGAGTTGATTTTTTGCGCAAAAACTCCTAAATTATCAGCTAGATAGCTAAGATCCCATTCAATCGCGCTATACTTCAATCATGATAAATGGAGACTCAACTCAAATGACAGCTAAAATTGTCTCAATAGCACAAGCAAAAGGAGGTGTTGGAAAAAGCACCTTATGTGTCAATTTATCGGTTACGTTATCTCAATCAGCGAAAGTACTAATGATTGATTGTGATCCTCCTCAGTATTCGTTATCGGCTTGGTATCATGTCAGAGATGAGCTTTATGTAGAGACTGGGTTAAACTTGGTTTCTGCGTCAACTCCTGCTCAATTGTCTTCTTTAATTGAAAAGCATAAATCGGAATTTGATTATATTCTTATCGATGGCGCACCCCATGTGAACCCACTTGTAAGAAGTATGCTTTTGGTTTCCAATTTGGTTTTAGTTCCTCTTGCACCATCGTTGGTTGAGATTTGGTCTTTCTCGGCTTTCGAGGAATTAATTCATGAAGCTGAAAAATATAATAAATCATTAAGAACAAAAATTATTTGGAATCGAGTCCGCAAACGAGTTAAATCTTCCGATGATGTGATTGAAACGGTGAGCAAAGACTCCAAATTTACCGCATTGAAAAATCAAATCACATTCCGAGTTGCTTATGTTGATTCTTTTGCTGAAGGATGCAGCGTATATGAATGGAGTGACCCTGTCGCAAGTGCAGAAATTTGGTCATTAACTTCAGCTATAAAACGTAGTTTGAATAAAGTGGAAGCGGTTAAAACATCAAAATCTGCAGCCGCTCAAAACTTTATTAAGAAGGGATAACTGTTCGCTTTTTCCATGCAAAAAGTCCGTTTGCTACTAGCAAGATAATATTACTAAACCAGTCTGTAAGTCGTTTTCCTGACAGCAAAATATTCTTAAGCTTTGCAAATCTTGAATATGTTTTAAATAACTTATATGGCAGTCTAGATAAAGAACTTAAGTAAAATATTGGCTCTAGTAGGGTTAAAGGATAGGTAATCAATGAGGTTTAAATGACTGAATATTTTGATTTCTGGAAGCTTATTGCTGGGTTAGGTTTATTTCTTTTTGCAATGAATCTATTAGAAAAGGCTTTAAAGAGCCTTGCAGGCCATGGTTTTCGTCAATTTTTCCGTCAGTCTACCAATAAACCAATACGTTCAGTTTTTGGCGGGATAATCGCCACAACTATTCTCCAGAGTAGTTCGCTAGTTGGCTTAATTGTTTTAGCTTTTGTTGGTGCAGGGGTTATTCCTTTAGTTAATGCTATTGGCGTGATTATTGGATCCAACTTAGGAACCACCTTTACCGGTTGGATTGTTACTACATTAGGCTTTAAGCTTAATTTTTCGGCTTTTATTTATCCACTGATTGCTTTTGCTGGAATTAGTTACGGATTGTTAAAGGGGAAAATTAAAAATTTCTGCTTGTTACTTTTAGCCTTTTCCTTGCTGCTGATGGGCTTGGATTTTATGAAAGAATCGGTGGAGCTTCTTAATCAAAGAGCCGACATTCAGGTTTTAAGGGGCTATCCGTTATTTGTCTATTTGATTGTAGGTATCTTATTTACTGCGATTATTCAGTCAAGTTCGGCGACCATGATGCTAACTCTAAGTGCGCTTTATGCTGGAATAATTCCACTTCCAGCCGCCGCAGCTTTGGTTATTGGTGCAGATCTCGGTACAACAAGTACGGTATTTTTAGGAAGCATGCAAGGAAGTGCATCTAAACGTCGTTTGGCGATGGCACACATTTTTTTCAATCTCTCCGTTGATATTGTTGCCTTTGCTCTTTTGTATCCTATCCTAGATTTTATTCAATGGCTTAATTTGAGCGATCCACTTTTTTCTTTGGTTGCGTTTCATAGTTTATTTAATCTATTAGGTCTAATGGTTTTCTTACCTTTTATTTCAATTTTTGCAAGAAAGTTAGAAGAATGGTATCCAGATAATCAGGTTAGAGTGAATCAATATATTCATAGTGTTCCCGTTGATGTTAGTGACGCCGCTATCGAAGCACTGGATAAAGAAACGCGCCATTTACTCTATTTAGTGATTCATTTAAATCTTCGCTTTTTAGACACACGAAAAGATCGCATTGAGCAATTAGAAGAGCAGTTCTATTTGCCGGAAATAATAAAGCAGTCTAATTGTCTTGAAGAGTATTTAGCGATAAAAGGTTTAGAAGGTGAGATCATTAATTATGCTTTAAAGATAAAATTTGACGACTCAGATTCAAATCGTTCACAGCAAGAAGAGCTTCCTCATAAAATCGATAGTTTAATTAATACAGCTCGACATGGCGTATATTCAGCAAAGGCGTTAAAAGATATCGAACAAGACTTAAAGTCTATCTATTTGGTTGATAATGCTTATTATAGTCAGTCGTTTTCGGCATTAAAAAATTCGGCAATTGAGACCAATCTTAATATTGCCTCATTGATTGGCCGACAATTGGAACATGAAATATTAGAGGAAGAATTAATGTCCTTGACTGATAAGTTACATCAATTTCATAAAGAAATTGCCGATGAAATTTATGCTAAGCAATCATCAACTAATTTATCTACAGTAGAGTTATCCACGTTGCTCAATGTCAATAAAGAAATTAAAACATCTGCAGATGCCTTGATCAAGTCATTGCATTTGTCTTAAGATCTCTAATAAAAAAACGCGCTGGGTGTAATCTATTTGCCAGTTTGGTTTCTAATGGTGATATTTGATTAGTCATCAAACTCGCCAAATGTTGACTTGCTATCAACGAATATAATAATCCATGTGAACCATAAGCGGTGTTAATCCATAGCCCCGAAATATTGTAATCACTTAACTCTTTTCGATAAATTCGTTTTTGGCCAAGACCTTCAAAATCTTGAGCCAATTTTTGAGTGTCAGGGGAACATCCAATTAAAGGTAAACGATCATTTGCATGAAGTCGGTAACCTAATGTCCCGTTAAGAGGAATCGAATTAATTTCGTCGGATGATAGATAAGGTAAGTCGATCGATTTAAGAAAGGAAGACGTGCGAGTGAGCATATCTGCCTGACTGCTACTATTTAGTTGAGCATCATCAAAATTTTCAAAAGTTGTGCCTAGTTGAAATTGATGGTTTTCTCTTGGAACTAAATAGACCTGTTCACAAAGCGCATGACGGATCTTGTTTGATAATTTTTCCGAATTAAATAGACAAGTTTGTCCTCGAGTCACGTGAGTGGAAGTAATATTGAATCTGTCTAAGAGCTTGCTTTTTGCACCACCACAATAAATCACGTGAGAATAATATTGAGTTTGATTGTTACTCTTAATAACCCACTGATCCTTTTCTTTATTAATTTCTGAGATTTCACAGCCGGTTGTTAAAGTTAGTTTGTTCTTGGGGATTTTTCCTAGCAACAACTGACAAAACTTTCCCATATCAATAATTGCAGAATGAGGGAACGAAATTGCCCGATCATTATTCGGAAAACTTTTACTTTTACCAATCCAATGTTGAAGATTGAACTTTTCTGTGAGTTGCAAAATCTTTTTTGCGAGCAATTTGTTTTCGACAAAGCGTTCGATACCTTGACTCAGAATTATTCTTTCTTTCTCTTGAACTGTAAGTTCATTTAAAAACCGAAGCAATGTCATGTAAGCAAGCCAATTAAACTGACTTGATTCATTCATATCACTGGTTAGTTGAGGGTGAAAAATTCCAGCAGCTGCGCCTGATGCACCTTGAGCAATTTGCTGGCTTTTCTCAAACAGCTCACACTGGAATCCTTGTTTGGATAAAGTGTAGGCAGTTGTAGAGCCGGCAATTCCGCTTCCGATAATGGCTATTTTAGTTGGTTGATTGATTGGTTGGTTAGTTGTTTGGTTACGTGATTGATCGGTTGCAGTACTTTTAGCTAAGTTAAACCAAGGTTTTTCGTATTTTATATTGATGTAGCTCGATTGCGTTTGATTCAATTTTTGATGAGTAAATACTGCGGTTAGCATTTCTCTTTTTTTTGCGAAGCCTTTTCGCTTGCTTATTTCGAAACCGACGTTTTCGAGTGGCTTTTTCACTGAGCCAGCAACACTATAAGTCGCAAGCCTAGTGCCTCTTTTTGATAGCTCTGCCATTTGTTTGGCATTTTCTTCTCCCCACATGCTGGAATTTTTTGTCGGCGCAAAACCATCCAAAAACCAGTGATCAACTTCTATTTTATTTTGTTGAGATTTTGATTCGGCAATTAAGTCCTTAAAAGCATCTTCAAGGGGCATCAACATGAGAGTTAGAGTTAAATTCCATTGCTTAAATTCAATTTGATGTCGTCCGTAAGTCAAGGATGGATAAAGACTAATTAACGCTTGGCTGACTTCTGAAAACTGGGGCCAAATCTTGATGATTTTTTTATAATCTTGAAGTGAGAAAGGGCGTTTTTCGATTGCAATATAGTGAAGCTTTTTTATGTCTTTATAGTTGCCACTTTTAGAATGGTTATTTATTTGTTTTTGTTGAAGAATCCATTGACTCGCAGTGTTAAGAAAATTGAGACTGCTGCCAAACCCAAGTTCCGCAGTGATAAATTTATTTTGTTCTTTATTACACCAGTCTTCGGCTAACCGATTACCTTCAATAAAAACATGCTGTGATTCTTCAACCGCGCCGTGAATTGAAAAATAAACATCATTAAATTCAGTGCTAAAAGGCAATTCATCGCGCCACTCAATTGTTGCTGGTTTGACTAAATCGAATTTGGTTAATTGAGCACTAGACACTTTTAGTGATTTTTAAACGCTAGTAGATTTAACATCTAACTAGGTTAAGAAATTCTGAGCGAGTAGCTGGTTTCGATCTGAATGTTCCTAACATCACCGATGTCATCATGGTTGAATTTTGTTTTTCTATACCCCGCATCATCATGCACATGTGTTTGGCTTCGATCACCACTCCGACGCCAGAAGCACCCGTGACCTGCATCATTGCTTCTGCGATCTGCTTAGTCATATTTTCTTGAATTTGTAACCGCCTCGCAAACATATCAACAATGCGAGCGATTTTAGAAAGGCCAATCACTTTGCCCGTTGGTAAATAAGCAACGTGGCATTTGCCGATAAAGGGTAAAAGGTGATGCTCGCATAATGAATAGAGTTCGATATCTTTAACGATTACCATTTCATCATTATCTGATTCAAAAATAGCATTGTTAACTACTTGGTCTAATGATTGCTCGTAACCACGAGTGAGGAACTGCATGGCTTTGGCTGCTCTAGCAGGCGTATCAACGAGTCCTTCTCGATTGCTATCTTCTCCCAAAAGTCTGAGAATTTCTAAGTATTTTTTTGCAAGCTGATCGGTGGTTTCATCGGTGTTCATAGCTGGTTCCATAGTTACGATATTAAGCCTTTGATGGCTATTGTAATTCACCGAATAAATAGAACCAAGTAAAAGTCTAGAATAGCGTTTTTTATTATAATAAATAGCTTTTTTTAATTTAAGGTATATACTGGTATATACTTTTTCAGATATGTGTTCTGTTATGTTTCTCAAACGGCTGTGCAAGAAGTTAGATGATAAGAAAGTAGCCTATGCTTTGGTTGGCGGATACGCCGTTGCATTGCATGGAGCAGTGCGAGGTACTGTTGATATTGATTTTGTTATCCAATGGAATCAAGATAACTTAAGAGGTGCTGAAGAGGTGCTAAAAGAGTTAGGTTTAGTCTCTCGACTACCGATAAATGCGACAGAAGTGTTTCGTTATCGTGATGAATATATTAACAACAGAAACCTGATAGCTTGGAATTTTTATAACTCATCTAATATGGCTGAGCAGGTCGATATTATTATTGATTTTAATCTAAGTAAGCATTCTGTTGTCAATATGGTTATTGGTGAAGATAAAGTCAATGTCATTTCAATCGAACAATTAATTAAAATGAAACGAAAAGCTGGACGGCCTCAAGATCTTGCTGACATTGAAGCTTTAGAGAAATTAAGTCAATGAATAGAACTATCCAGTATTTTTCTGATGAATATCTTGCTTCGTGTCAAAGCATGAGTAAACAGCAAATTTACCAGTTTATGCAAGACTTTAGTTTATTACATTATAGTCCCAAAAAGATAAAGTCAGGCCCACCCTCAAAGTTGATTAGTTTAAAGGTTGATATTGGTTTATTGGCAGATTTTCGAGATAAGTGCGAGAGTCAAGATCTTCGTTATCAAACCCAAATAAAAAAATTGATGCGTCAGTGGTGTGACTCATGAAAAAAAATCCATCGATTAAGAGAAAAGGATACTCTATTGTCGTCGATGAAAACATGCCGGGAATCGACCATTTGTTTGATGATTTGGCGGATGTTATTCGGGTAGAAGGGCGCAGAATTGACCATTCAATATTGAAAGGTGCTGACGCGTTACTTTGCCGTTCGATTACTCAAGTCACAAAAGCTTTATTGCAAAATACTTCGGTAAAATTTGTTGGTAGCGCTACGATTGGAATCGATCATCTAGATATTGCTTGGTTAGACTCGCAAGGAATTAGTTGGGCAAACGCGGCGGGTTGTAATGCGGCAGCGGTTGCTCAATATGTTTTAAGTGCGGTCGCTTTTTGGTGTCAGTCTAATCAAAAAACAATCGAAGATTTGACGATTGGTATTGTTGGTGCCGGTAATGTGGGAACGGAACTGGCTCGCTGTTTAGATCAATTATCAATTAAATATTTGTTATTTGATCCACCATTAGAGCGAGCGGAAGATCATCGGAAATTCGTTTCTATGAATGACATTATGGAATGTGATGTGATTAGTTTGCATGTGCCAATGGAAACAACAGGAGATGATCCAACTTATCATTTAATGGGTTTAAAAGAATTAAATTTGCTTTCCGAACACCAACTGTTAATCAATGCATCTCGTGGCGCAGTGGTTGATAATCGAGCATTAGAGATTTATTTATCTAATAAAAACTCTGCAAACGTGATTTTAGACGTATTTGAATCTGAGCCGAATATTCCTCGTCGGCTATTGGAACACTGTTTACTCGCTACGCCACATATTGCTGGACATACCTTAGAGGGGAAATTGCGGGGAAGTTGGATTATTTATCAAAATTTTTGTCAGTATTTTGATATTAATGCAGAGAAAACGGAGGATTCACTCTATCCGAGTCCTAATCAGATTAAATTAATCAGCGATGATTTAATTGCCAACTTGTTAGCAATCTACGATGTTTGTTCAGATTCCAATGCTTTAACCATTAATGATGATGAACCGATATCAACTAAGTTTGATCGATTAAGAAAAAATGCCACTCAGTTAGCCAATGGAAAAACTAGAAGAGATTATTCCGGCTGGCACTATGTTGGCGGTTATCAATTGCCGCTATAGTCTGAGCCGCTATCCAAGCGATTAATCAGGCAGATTCTGTCAGCTCCATTCTTGTAGTCATCCTTTTGCTGTGGCACACTCAAGTCATTACACGTTTAAATACTACTAATTGTGCCAAACAACTAATAATAAAGAGGCTTCAATGGAAATCGGAACAATCATCTCACTCACTGCTTATTTTCTAGTTATGCTAGGAATTGGACTTTACGCGTTTAAAAATAGTACCGAGGACTCATCTGGATACCTATTAGGCGGAAGGCAATTAGGACCCGCAGTAACCGCGCTATCTGCCGGAGCATCCGATATGAGCGGCTGGATGGTTATGGGTCTACCCGGTGCAATGTATTTATCTGGGCTCGCCAATATTTGGATTGGCGTAGGATTAGTGGTTGGTGCTTATATCAATTATTTAATTGTCGCACCAAGACTTAGAGCCTATACCGAAATTGCTAAAGATTCGATTACCTTACCTGAATTTTTTGAGAATCGTTTCGAAGATAAAACCCGGCTTTTAAGAATCGTTTCTTCCATCGTTATTATTGTATTTTTTACTGTTTACACCTCTTCTGGTGTCGTTGGCGGCGGTAAGTTATTTGAATCATCTTTCGGACTTAGTTACGAGCTAGGCTTATATGTAACCGCGGGAGTTGTAGTAACTTATACTCTCTTTGGTGGTTTTTTGGCGGTGAGTATGACTGATTTCGTGCAGGGTTGTATTATGTTTATCGCTTTGGTTTTAGTGCCCTTTGTCATTATTTTTGATTTTGGTGGGATTTCGGCCATTAGTGAAACCATTTCCGGTTTAAGCTCGACTCATATGGATTTACTCGCTGGAACAACTGCACTTGGTATTATTTCTTCATTAGCTTGGGGGCTAGGTTATTTTGGTCAGCCTCATATCATCGTTCGATTTATGGCAATTCGTTCAATAAAAGATATTAAAACTGCGAGGCGTATTGGAATGAGTTGGATGATTGTAGCCTTAGCTGGCGCAATCGCTACCGGATTTTTTGGTTTTGCCTATGTTGCCAAACACGGCACTGAAATGGGCGACCCAGAAACGATTTTTATTGTTCTATCACAAGTTTTATTTCATCCGTTAATCGCAGGTTTTATGCTAGCAGCAATTCTGGCAGCAATTATGAGTACGGTGTCTTCTCAATTGTTAGTCACATCAAGTTCGTTAACCGAAGATGTTTATAAAGCCTTTGTTAATAAAGAAGCCAGTGAGAAACAACTAGTCTTAATGGGAAGAATTTGCGTGGTGCTAGTTGCCTTATTAGCAATCGGAATGGCATACGATAGAGATAGCTCGATCTTAAATATAGTCAGTAATGCATGGGCAGGTTTTGGCGCGGCATTTGGACCATTAATTGTGTTTGGATTGTATTGGAAGCGTATGACTTTCGCTGGTGCATTGTCTGGAATTGTTGTTGGAGCAAGCACTGTTTTGATCTGGATTTATGCGCCGATTACCGTTGGAGAGCAATCATTAAGTAATTTTATTTACGAAATTGTACCGGGTGTTGCTTTAAGTTCGATTGCGATTGTGGTGGTGAGTTTGATGGGAGATGAGCCATCGGATGAAATGAAGTCGATGTTTGAATTGATGGTTAAGAGGGTTAGGGAGGAGAGTTAGGGGTTGGATCTATGGTTATGATGTAGGGTGGAGCTTTTTGTATTAGTCAGTTGTTCCAAACACAAGTTCTACTACAGCGCGTCGTGAATTCTTAAATGAGAAGTTTGGCCGTACTGGCGATTTAAACACGGATATTAATATTCGCGGGAATAAAGAACTAGCTACTAACTTCTATTTAGATCAAGGTTGGAGTGACCATATATACCCGTGATCAATGAAGATGCTTGCTTTTTTGATTCAAGAAGATCATGATTAGCCCATGCAAAAAATCATTCTGTCAAATGAACAAAGAGTCAATTTAGAGTATCTCCATGCGAATACGCGTGACAGTCGTATGTGCGATAGAATTAAAGCCGTCCTGCTGCGTTCTGAAGGCTGGTCAACACCAATGATTGCTCAAGCTTTGCGCTTACATGAAACGAGTATTATTAGACACATCAATGACTATCTTGAAAAAGAAAAATTAAAGCCGAAAAATGGTGGTTCGAATGGCTATTTATCAACGAGGCAAACAGAAGAAGTTATTTGCCATTTGATGGTTCACACCTATCAATACTCTTATGAAATTGTTGAGCATATTTGGAAAACCTATCAAATACGCTTTAGTATTTCAGGGCTAAACAAATGGCTTCATCAACACGGTTTTAGTTATAAAAAACCAAAAGGTGTACCACATAAATTTGTTCCTGTTAAACAAGCTGAATTCATCGAAAAATACGAAACGTTGAAAATGCAAGTCGTTGAAGAGCCAATTCTTTTCATTGGTGCGATGCATCCGACACAAGCCACCAAAGTGAGCAGTGGTTGGATTAAAACAGGTCATGACAAAAGTATTAAAACGACGGGTAGTCGAACTCGGTTAAACATCGTTGGAGCGATTGATTTAAACGATATTAGCTCTGCAATTGTTACTCGCTACGAGCAAGTTGATCGCTTCGCCATGCAAGATTTTTTTGAAAAAGTAAGAAAACAGTCCCCCGTTAATAAAAACATTCATCTTATTTTAGATGGTGCAGGCTATCATCGCGCTAACGACTTAAAAGATAAGGCTAAAGAACTTAATATTGAACTCCATTATTTACCGCCTTATAGTCCAAATTTAAACCCCATTGAGAGATTATGGAAGGTAATGAATGAGCATGTAAGGGATAATCAATACTTCTCAAGTGCTAAAGAGTTTAGAGAGCAAATTGATGATTTTTTTAACCATACTCTACCTAAAATTGGCGACGATTTGAAAAGTCGGATCAATGATAATTTTCAGGTGTTAAATCCTGCACCTTGAGGTGGGATGGGTATATACTATTTGATTATTACAACAAACCAAAATGGTATAGAAAAATAAACAACCTTCAATTTCCAAACTTTAGTTTCTTAAACTCATCACTATTTTTCATTTTTTTATGTGCAACGCCTAAGTTTTCTTCATCTATATGACATGTGTTGATTATATCAATTACTTTAAGTGTTCCTAATTCATATCCTATTTCCCATTCGTCTAGGTGGTAAAGTGAGGAAATATCATCTGCTGAAAGTTTCATTTCCGCGTTACTATTGCAGGCGACTTTATGGAAAGGCTTTAGTTCTAATTCAACCTTTACATCAAAATATTTTTTTACCATAATCGCTAGGTGAATTCTATAATATAGGCGAAATATCGCAGCCCTGTATTCCAAATTCGATATTTTATTCCGTGAAAATGTGTTGTTAGCCCACCTATAATTATCAGCAAAATGCGTAATTTCATGAGCCAAAGTCGAGGTTAAATTAAATAACCTACTTACACTTGAATTTGAATATCTAGTGAGATCAATTTCTTTAATTGGAGCAAAATAACGCAATACAGCTCCATTTTCAGTTACATCTTCAAATATATGTGTTATCTTTTCATTTTCTCCTATAATCGTGATCTCTACAGCTAGAGGTAACGCAAATTCGCCAAAAGTTTTAACGTAGTTTGCCTGCAACTGCTCCAGCGCAAATAGATATAGTCTTCTTATTCTCTCTGATACTTCATTTTTAATAGTAATGTCTTGGAATGTTTTAGACAAAACTACATTAAATTGGATATTACCTATTCTCCTGCTAAAATAATCGATGGTTGGTGCATTGTGATCGAATTGACTACATGGCTTCTTCCAACAAGGAATATCTACGTAAGAATAACTGGTAAACGTATCGCCTTTTTTAGTTAAACTGACAGCAGTCACGTTACTGCCTTTTACTGGGTGTGTACCTATGAAGCGTGGCGAGAAACAGCCGCTTAAGTTTAAAATAAGCAATGAGAGTGCTAAATAAACAAAAACGGCTTTAAACTTTGGCATATATTTATTATGTTTAGCCAATGAGATTACTAAAGAATAGTATGATCTCCTGGCGTGTCATTACCTGCCCCCCCATCATTAGGAGAGTAAACATAGGAATGTCCGTATGTATCGACAACGTCGGCTCCGTCATAGAGAGTATGGGTTTCTGTAATCACTTGCCCGCTACTACTAACCACAGCCAAATCCAAATTGTTGAAGTCCATATTAAAAGTTTGTTCTACAGACTCGGACTTGTGGGCGTTGTACCAGTTTTCTAATAATGGATAATCCGCAGGACGGATTTGATTCCCATTTACTATGATATAACTGACGTTGATCGATGCTACAACAACTCCGCCTTCCATCAGCCTAGCAACCGCCGGACCAGCGGTATTCGCATAAAGTGAACCATCACTTGTATTGACACGGATATATAGGGACTCACTTGCTAACGCAGTAGATAATATAGACTGAACGGTTGTATTCGAGTTCAGGCTGTTGGAGCCCGGAATACACGCTTCTGGTCCGGGGCAAGGTTCTGGTTCAGGGGAACCGCCATCGCCACCGCCACCGCCACCGCCATTTTGTGGCGGTATAATAACCTCAATTGAATCACTAGTAATTGTACCATCTGGAGCTGTTTCACTTCTTTCTAGCCTAACCTGCGCGCCAGCGCATCCTAATAAGAATATGGCTAAAGAGAATGAAAAGATTGACTGGAGTAGTACATTTGATTTTTTATTCATTTAATTTTCCTTTTTTAATAAATATCTTCTAAAAGATAATTCCTGTTAGATTTTGTCAACTGAGTTTTTTATGGCACAACCGATCTTAATGCTATCTTTAATAAATTGAAATTACAAGAAGTTGTAAGTAGCATGTAAGTAGCACATAATCTGTCCTGTTCCATAATTAACCTATTTGAGGTTGAAATGAGACGGACAGAATGGCTACAGGAAACCAGACTCATGCAATTTGAAGAAGTTTATAGTTATTGGCAGAGTAAAACATTAACCCAAGAAGAAGCGGCGAGCTTTTTAGGTGGATCGAGGAGACACCCATAATTTTAATCTCGATCGAGGAGACACTCATAATTTTAATCTAGTTATTTTTTGATTGAAAATCTCGCTTTTGTTTAAATGAGTTAAAATGGTTTTCAGTTGATAGGAGTTTGTTGGTAAAAATTGACGCTAGCTAGGTGAAAATTTCAGTTTTTAGACAAGTCTCTGCCTCAGAGAATCTGATTTTAGTGGTTTATAGTGAATTTGGAATTGATTTAAGTAAAAATCCGCTGGTTGAGGGTAAGGCCTTTAACAAACTTCCTATCAATTCGCTCAATATAATGAGTTAAGGCAACCGTTGAACCGATTGCTGTCAGTTGGGACAAATCATCTTTTCTATTCATTAACTCTAAGAATCCCTCATGGTCAATATTGAGTCGTTGTAAAATCGGTGCCTCAGTTGGTTTAATATAACCGCGTTTACCTTGTAAGATAGCTCGACCCAATGTATCGACTAGTTGACAATAATCGGTTAAAGAAAAAGCGATAGAATTTGGATGTTCTTGATTAGGATTAGACGATAAATCAATTAAAGGAACCGAGCTGTCATTTATCCCTCTATCTTGATTAATCCGTTGTTGAATAGAGGTGTAATCAGAATACTCAGGTGTTTTAGCCACCTTCGCTCGAATGGGGTTTAAGTCAACATAACTCATTGCGGTGAGTACGGCTGCTTCATCGAGTAGAGGTTGGGATTTAAACCTTCCTTCCCAGAATCGTCCTTTGCAGTTATCTTCCTTATTCGCTTTACGGGCTAAATATTCATTTAAAAAGCGCATTAACCAAGAGATATCCATTAAACGGTTTCGCCACTCACTAATAATCGCTTGAGCAGCCAAATTCACCCCTTCAAGTTTAGGGTTCTTTTGATATTGAATCACCACTTCCGGTAGATGGCATAAGCGGTTCCAATGAGAAATCACCTCATCTTCAGACCAATTAAGGGCTTTATCTTTATCCACCCTTAAAACCAAATGGTAATGATTAATTATGTCCATGGATGGACGGTATGCAGATTTTGCAGGAGCAAAAATCTGTCATAATGGCATAGCTGGCGACATCAATGGCAAAGATATCGGATAAGAACCCTAAACGCTCAATCACGCCATTGGCGTCTGTGCTCGAAATTCTTTCCTGAGAATTTATCTTCCCCGCAGAGAAAAGCGCGTCTGAGAGTCTGCCCCGTGAAACGCTTTGGGTACACAACGACAGATACAATGATAGTAGGGAGTTGCTTCTAAATCGATAATCGAATCCCGAGCGCGCGTCATAGTTAAAATCCTTTTTTGATGACATATCAATCATTATCTATTTTAGCTAAATAAACTAAAACCAGCGAAAGGCATTTTATTGTGTGAGAGATTGGCTATTATTGGTGTGAGAAATAATTTGGATGTCCCTGTGTCCCTTTGGGGTGTCTGTGCCTCAATGGAAAATAAAGCAACTGAAATTAAAGATAGAAAAGCGACTACTATTTTCATAAAAACTCCCTGTTTTTTTAATGTTATTTGTAAATCAATATACTAGTCAGTAGTGATTAAAACATTGACAATACTACTACAACCAATCGTAATAATAAATATACCAATCCTTATTTAATTGCTTATAGAAAAAAGCTTGGGATTTTCTCTTGGTGTGTTTGTCATCAAGAGTCGAAACAATTTTTCCGTTTAAAACTGGGATCTTAATATATCCTTTGGTTTTACTAACTCCACCCGAACCAACGGACCACATCGAAATAGCAATATTGCAGCTGCTGCCCCTGGCTATATTTTGTGCAGAAATTGTGTTTAAGAGCTCATAATATTCTTTAAGCCGTTTTTTTGGAATGTTTTTTGGTATGGAGAACCCACCAATATTAATATACTGGTATTTATCCCTGCAAATCATATTCTCTAAAGACTTAATGATATGTTTTTTCTTCTCGTAAAGTTCGATTAGCTCTGCGTCAGTTGGCGGTTCAGGGTCAGAGCAACCAGCAACAAATAACAGGATTAATGGTAGAAATATTTTTTTCATAATGAGCCTATTTCTGGTTCTAAAAATAAGTAGAAAGTGAAATAAGCAATTTACTATAAAAGATGAGGTCGAAGCAAATATAGTCGTAATTCCTCAAAAAGCGGGGGCACTTTGTAAGAGATAGATCACGAAAATAGCAGATATAGCTCAAGTTAACTAGGTAAAATAGATCACAATTGGACAATCGCTCTTGGTGCATACTTAATGACATGCAAAGGTATAACAATGGTAATACAGGAAGCAACCGATTAGTCTACTTTAAAAATGGGCTTATCTTTACTGATTTGCCATTGGATCGCGAGTATTGCCATGATGCCATGGCTTTTCGCCTCGGCTTGATCGGCAGTCAATTAAAAGATATTGCTCAACGGTACTACGATGAAGCGAGAGAACTCAGGGATGAAAATGCTCGTCTAAGTAAACGTGCTAAGAGGCCGACACTAAAACCAAGTACCATTGCAAAAAAAGATGACGATTACAAACAGAGTAAAAAGAAACGCACTGAAAGAAAGAACCCGATTAAAAAACAAATACCTGTTACTCAAAAATTAATGGGGACGTGTCTTTCCTTGCCACATTTTAGTTCTTGTTGATTGATTAATAGTTGAGAAAAAGAAGTGCCTAAAGCCCTGTCAGGAATGACTGTTCAAAAAGTACTTTGTAGAGTGTGATTAATAACACCCTATAAAGTATTGTTGAGGTGATGAATATGACAAGCATTACAGCGAATGAGCTAAAGATCAAAGGTGTTTCTGTACTGGAAAGTGCTTTAGAAATAGACGATGAAGCCATTATCACCGTGCGTGGAAAGGAAAAATACGTGATTGTTGATCTGAAAAAATACAACAAAATGCGAGAATATGAATTGGAAGTCGCCTTGCTTGAAGCAAGATCCGATCTTGCTAATGGCCGAGCTAAGAAAGAAAGTGTTGCTGAGCATATGGCACGAGTCATTAATTAATGCCATATACTCTTATTTATCCTGATAGCTATGTTAAACGGGCTAAAAAGTTTTTGCGCAAGCATCCAGAAATACATAATCAGTATTAGAAAACCTTGGAGTTACTTGAGTTTGATCCACATCATCCCTCATTAAGGTTCCATAATTTATCGGGTCGGTTGAAAGATTTATCTTCAGTATCAATCAATATGAGCTACCGTATTATGCTGGAATTAGAAATTAGAGACAAAGAAATCATCTTGGTTAATGTTGGTGATCACGATCAGGTTTATTAGTGAGGTGTAATGGGTATATATTTATCCTGTATTTGGTTGGTCCTGGAAGTAATAAGCTTTGTACGACAGACAAGCACTGGGAAGTGATAAAAAATTGTTTATCAACTAACTAGTAGTAAGTAAATTAAGTCTGGTTATTTAACCGGCCACCTGAACACAATTTCTACCTTTGTCTTTGGCGAGATAAACACCCTTGTCAGCTTGGCTCATGAGGTAGTTTTGTGCTTCTTCAAGCGTCATTGGTTTATTTCTATCGGGTTTCCAAGTGCTTACACCAATTGATACGCTGATTGAGAATGCTTGGTTATGATCGTCAGCGATCGATATTTGTGAGACCTCTAATCTTATTCGTTCGGCAATTTCTACTGCCTGTTTTTGGTTAGCATTTGGAAGCATAATGGTGAATTCTTCCCCGCCAAATCGGGCGAGAATATCAGACTGTCTAAGCAATGGCATGATGGTTGTTGCAACAGATTGTAGCGCTCTATCGCCAGTAAGATGTCCGTGAGTATCGTTAACTTGTTTAAAATGATCGAGATCTAAGAATAGGCAAGATAAAGGTACACCTGAGCGACTTGCTCGGGCAATTTCTTTGGTCAGGGATTGGATAAAGTAGCGCCGGTTTTTAGTTCGGGTGAGCAAATCCACTAAACTCAATAGCTTAAATTGCTCTTGAGTGATTGCGTTTTCAATACAGATCGCAATGATTGAACCTAAATGTTGTAAAAAACAAGTTGCTAAACCCGGCACAAAACGCTGTTTGTTGTGACTCCCTAAATGAATACTGCCGATTATTTTATTTTCTCTTATCAAAGGAAGCATTGCTACGCTATAAACTTTTCTAGGAGTAAATTTAAATAGGTTTTCGATAAGTTCTGGACTTTGGCTTAAGATAATTTCGAACTCATTGTCGTAAATAGTTTCTAGCGAGGCTTGATTTTTTAGGTAGGTGAGATTTTCAAATTGAAGTTCACCATAAATGTCTTTTGTTAGTTGTTGAATTTCATCATTTGAATCAATGAGATGCATTTCAACTAGCTCTAGTTCTAACTTTTCTGAAAGCTCATTTAATAGTCGGGTAAATAAGGTTAATAAAGAGGTCGATTGAAGGAAATAGAGTTCTAATTCGTAAAACTTTTCTTGGGTCGCTTGATTGTACTTCGCCTTTCTAATTAAATCAGACAAGGTGGCCGTTAGCTCTTGATTATGTTTCTCTTGTTCGGAAAGAGGAAGCTGAGTAATATTTTCTAATCGTAGCTTATTCATCGCAATCAGTTTAATTCATTATCTACTTACTAAGTGTGGCACAGATACCAAAAACTATTATTTTTTTTGAACCAGTCGACATAATTTTTTCGCTGAAGAGAGAAATACTCCTACAAATCCACTCTTCTCTATCTATACTTAGCGAAGATAAGTCAGTTTTTGCTGATGTTGTAAGATTATTTTAGATGAAATTTGTCATATAAAACCTAAGTAGATTAAGGTCGTTTAGTGAAAAGTAGTATTGTCGATGAAGTGCAGTGGTCCTCAGAGCATCAAATTAGAAGTTCTGATGATCGTCGTTCGGGTATAGATAGGCGAGAATATAAGGGTAGAAGCATTACCGTACCTAATATGCGGGCAGGTCATGATCGCCGAACGGGTGCAGACCGACGTGGTAAGGTTCGTTTAACCATCACAGGTCGAGCTATCGATATTTAACCTTTTTGACCCTCGCAATGACCGATGATCCCATTCGGTCATAGAATACAAAAATACTACTTGCATAAGTAGTCGTTGTTTTGCTAGTATATCCCTGTTGAGGATAACCTCCATTGAATATCAAACTATCAACCAGTTAAATATTTAGTTAAAACATCATTTAGCAATTTATTTTATTGTTTTTTTATCCGGTGCATTTTCTCCACAAGAAAGTTAGTTAACTCTGGATTTTGATAGTTTGGTTGTTTCCACTGTCGATTGATTGATCGCAGGGGTGTGATAATTGAATAGTGTGCTTGATGTTTATTTTATTAATCATGCTATTTAATTTTCAATAAATAGGCAGTGGTTTCGGTTATCCTCAACGGCTATTTAAAATAGAATTTATCTTCTGCCCCAAAGGCTTACATCTTCTAAAGGTATATAATGTTCTGACAATTAACATCGTGTTATTATGATTTTCTAGACTAACAATTGTTCTTAAGCCAACAAAGGCTTGGAACAGCAACTAAAGCAAACATTTATTCATGGAATTTATCGTTCAATATCAACCAATTATTCTGCTATTTAATACATTTGTTCTAATTGTTTTATTCGTTATAGTGTTAAAACAAAGCGGTTCAGATGTTGAGAAAAAGTTACTTCAAGACAATGCCGACCAAGCTGAATTCATCAAACAATTGATCAACGATAATCAACGAAATTTAGATGATAAATTAGCGCGCAGCCAAACTCAGTTATTTGAATCGATTTCTTCTGATCGAGAAAAACAGTTGGCATCGCTCGAAGGGCTTAAACTAACGCTGGAAAAAAGCTTTGCCAATTCGGAAAAAAGCTTAAGCAATAATATTCAATCCTTTAAAGTCGATATGATCGAACGATTTGAGCAATTAAAACGCAATACTAGCCAATCATTGCAAACGGGGCACGAACAGCTTACTAGCACCGTTAATCATTTTGGTGAGAAGGTGGCTAGCAATATGCAATCTCACCAAGCATCAACAACCCAGCTTATCGCTGAAAATATTCGTAAAGGTATTAGTGATTTAAGACAAGATCTTGATCGAAGTTTAAAAAAACAGAGTGAGATTATTAACCAAAGTATTGGTGGGTTAACTGAATCAACAGATAATCGGTTAAAGGAAATTAGTGGTCAGGTAGAAAAAAGACTGACAGAAGGTTTTGAAAAAACTAATCAAACCTTTAGTGATGTGATTAAACGCTTGGCATTAATTGATGATGCACAAAAGAAAATTACTGAACTATCTTCCAATGTAGTGAGTTTACAAGAGATACTTAATGACAAGCGTTCTAGAGGAGCGTTTGGTGAAGTTCAGCTGCAGTCGCTTGTGAGCAATATCATGCCTGATTCTCACTATAAAATGCAGCATAAATTATCAAATGACAAGGTTGCCGATTGTGTACTTACAATGCCTGAACCAACGGGCAAAGTGGCGATTGATGCTAAATTTCCACTTGAAAGCTACAAGCGAATGATGGATCTCGAAATGGCAGAAGTTGATAGAAAAGAAGCCGCAAAGCAATTTGCACGAGATATTAAAAAGCATATCAATGATATTTCTCAAAAATATATTATTCCACCTGAAACATCTGATGGTGCGGTTATGTTTATCCCAGCAGAAAGTGTTTTTGCAGAAATCCACGGTCATTATCCAGAGCTAGTTGAATATGCCTATAAATGTAAAGTATGGCTGGTCTCGCCGACCACACTAATGGCTATTTTAACTACTGCCTCAACGGTAATTAAAGACGAGCAAACTCGCAAGCAAGTTCATATCATCAAAGAACATCTTGCAGCGCTTGGAAAGGATTTTGTGAGATTCCAAGGGCGAATGGATAAGTTGTTATCTCACATAGGGCAAGTGAGCAAAGACGTTGATTTAGTTCATGTTTCTGCTAAAAAAATATCTTCTCGATTTGAAAAAATTGAACGAGTAGACTTATCTCAAGAAAAACCAGCCCAAATAGCTCCTATCTCAGAATGAAGGTTGTTTTCTGTATTTTGAGTGCTTAAGTGTTACATGATATATCGATGCAATATTGAAACATTTAATCTCAATGATGAATAAAAAATACTTCTTTTATGACATTGTTAAAATAATGCCGAAGGATACCAAATAAATTAGGTTAAACGGGATAATCTAGACTATATATTAAGTATAGAAACCGATTGAGGTCGTTAGATTGTCCATACCAACTCTTATTTCAGAAAAATTAGACTCGTTATCGATTAATTATGAGCCTGTGGTAGCATTTTGCTCTACTGATATTTATAAAGACATCGATAATTTGGATGATAAAGGACGAAAGCGATTAAGGAGTGTTGGTTTTTGTCATGATTCAGAAAATTATCTTGCTGTTTTACCCGGAACTCACTTATTAGATTATAAAATCTTATCTGGGGTGCTTGGCTTTGAACCTGCCTTCCTTAAAGAGAAAGAGCTGAAAGAATTATTTACTGATTGTAAAGGTGATAGTCAACCACCTATCAACGGCTTATTTGATTTTAAGCTAATTGTTGATCCGTCAGTGTTAGACATGGATGAGTTATATATCGATAGCGGTAATCCTAGCCAACTACTTAAACTCGATAAAATTGCTGGAAATCAATTGTTTCAAGAATGTGATTCAATGCAATTTGCGACCAGTCCAGAAAGGTTATTTGCTGGCAGAAGTTCAAACCCGGCTGATGAAGAAGTTGATTTAAGTTTTACTCCTACTCGCTTGAAGCAAAGAGTCGATGAAACCTTTGATTTGCCGGCAATGCCTGATATTGCTCAAGATATTATGAAACTTAGGGTAGATCCAAGTGCCGATGCGACTAAATTGGGACAAATTGTATCCAGAGATCCTTCTCTGGCAGCTCAAGTAATCAGCTGGGCAAGTTCTCCCTATTATGGTTATCAAGGAAAAATTGATTCAATAGAAACGGCTATCGCTCGAGTTTTAGGTTTTGAGTTAGTCATGAACTTGGCTTTGGGGATTTCCATCGGCAAATCTCTCAAGATCCCTAAAGATGGACCCCTAGGTATTCGAGAATTTTGGAAACAATCGATCTACACTGCTAGTTTAGTCGAAAAACTTTGCCGAGCAATGCCGATTAAACAGCGGCCAGAAAGAGGCCTTATCTATTTAAGTGGTTTGTTGCACAATTTCGGACATTTATTGCTTGGCCATATATTCCCACCACAATTTAAATTAATCAATCAAACGATCATCGCTAATCCCCACGTCTCAATTGAAGACATAGAGTATTACATTTTGGGAGTCAGTCATGAGGAAATCGGTGCTTGGTTAATGCAAAATTGGCATATGCCAGATGAATTGATAGTGGCTGTTCACAGACATCATCAAGAGGAGTTTTGGAGTAAACATTCAGTTTATTCTAATCTTGTTTTAGTCGCCAATCGATTACTTAAAAAACTGGATATTGGTGACTCCGTGGTGACTGATATCCCAGAAACAACTTTAGAATTGCTCGCTCTGGATACCGAAGATGTTCAAATGGCTCTTGAAGCGATAGAAACAGAATCAGAGTCATTAGATATTATGGCTAAGCAGTTGGTTGCTTAGTTAAGCAGAGACTAGCTGATTCAAGTTTTATTACTAAGAACCTCTAACGTATCTCCAATTAATTACAAAATTGTGGCAATCTATTCGCTATCAATTTCTATTCAGTTTACATTCATAAAAAGCGCTTATGATGGTACTTCTTTCCATAAGTGTTTTGTGAGTTATTATTAAAGAAACAAATGAGTTAATTTATTTTGGTCATGCTGTTAACCAATGGTGGTAGCGTGCTATAGTTAGCCTCAAATTTAAAGCTTGTTTCTGGAAATTTGTATCTAAAATGAAATCTAGTATCAATCACATAATTGCGATCATCTTGGTTATGTTTATCTTGCCAAATAGTGCTTTTGCCAAAGGTGAACCCAAGCAAAAATTAGGTAATGATTCTAAACCAACAAAACAATATCAGTGTAAATTAATTTCTAGGGCCGATGCAATTCGACAAGCAAAAAAACAATTGGATGGTAAAGTTGTCGGTGTTCAATTAAGTGAAAATGGTGCTCGTTCAGTTTATCGTGTTAGGATGTTAGTGGGCGATAAGCGAGTTAAAACAATATCGATTAGAGCTTGTCGTTAGAAAGAATAAAGAGAGCTTTTATGAAAATATTAATTGTTGAAGATGAAGCCTTAATTAGAGAAAATCTAGTCTCTTCTTTTAAGTCGAGAGGCTTTGCAACCGAGTCAGCAGAAAATGGAGAAGATGGTTTGTTTTTAGCTGATGAATATCCAATCGATCTCGCCGTTGTGGACATAGGGCTTCCAGGAATTTCGGGACTTGAGTTAATCGCTAAGCTTCGGGAAAATAATAATCAAATACCGGTGATTGTTTTAACTGCTAGAGATTCTTGGCAAGACAAAGTAGAAGGTCTGTCGACCGGAGCTGATGATTATATGGCCAAGCCGTTTGAATTTGAGGAGCTTTTGGCGAGATGTAATGCTTTGCTTAGACGTACAGCAGGTTTTGCTTCACCATTATTAAAAATCGCCGATATAGAACTCGATACAATGGCGCAAAGTGTAAAGAAATCCGATAAACAAATTGAGCTGACCGCTTATGAATATAAAGTTATTGAATATCTATTTTTAAATCCTAAAAAAGTGATTTCAAAATCCGAATTAACCGAGCATATTTACGATCAAGATTTTGATCGAGACAGCAATGTATTAGAAGTATTTGTTGGACGTCTTAGAAAAAAAATAGACCCGAACCAAGAACTAAAATTAATACAAACGTTGCGTGGCCAAGGTTATCGGTTAAACCCTGATTTCGTTTCTTAATCGAATACTTGCCGGTCATTTCAATGAAACACTGGTCATTAAAACAGCGTCTAACAACCGTAAGTTCTATCATCCTATTTATTGCTTTTAGCATTATCTATTTTGCAACCCAATCAGCTTATTCAATAGCCAGTAAAAGCCGCCTTCAAGAAAGTATGACTGCCCAAGTTTATGCTTTAATGGCCGTTGCTAATGATGATCAAGGGCAATTGTTTATTCCCGATATTTTGAGAAATGAGCGGCTAGAAAATCTAAGTTCTGGGCTCGTTGCTTATGTTCTTCAAGATGATGGTTCATTAGTTTGGCAATCGCCCTCAAGTGAGCTTTTTGAATTGCTTCCTGATCGAACTCAAATTTTTTCGATGCAGAAAATAACCGAATCCAATTTCGAAGGGCGAGATATGTTCTGGATTGGAGAGTCAATTATTTGGGAGCATGAAGATAATCAAGAAAAAACCTATATTTTTATTGTAGGTGAAAAGCAGTCCATATTAACTTCAGCTGTGGATAAATTTAAAAATGAAGTGTTTGCTTGGTTGTCTATTTCTGGAATTGTTCTTTTAATTGTATTTGCTTACGCTCTAAATTTTTCTCTAACCCCGTTAAAAACAGCACAAAGACAAATCGAATTAGTTCGTATGGGAGAAACAAAAAGTGTTGAAGGTGAATTTCCAGAAGAATTAATACCTTTAACTTCTAGTATTAATCAACTGTTAGAAAGTGAGGCCAGACAAAAGAGTCGTTTTAGAGATAGTTTAGGAAATTTGGCGCATAGTCTTAAAACGCCATTAGCGATTATCAAAGGTGAATTAGAACGAGAATCTAAAACAGAAAAAACAGACATACTAAAAGCTCAAGTCGAAAGGATAGATGACATCGTTCGCTATCAATTAAATCGCTCGGTAATTTCATCAGGGCGCACCTTGGTCAAAACTTGTGCTGTTCAGCCTGAAGTAACCAAAATTGTTGATGCATTGAAAAAAGTTTATAAAGATAAAGGTATAAAAATACATAACCGCATTGCTGACAATACTATTTTTCCCGGAGATGCGGGCGACCTTCTTGAGCTGGTGGGAAACTTAACCGAAAACGCCTGTAAGTGGACCAATTCGATAGTTGTAATATCTGCCAAGCACAAGGAGGGGAACTTCTGCCTTTATGTCGATGACGATGGTTTAGGTATTGAAGAAAAAAATAGAGAAGCCATATTGAATCGAGGTAAACGACTGGATCAATCAACTGAGGGTCAGGGACTTGGTTTGTCGATTGTTATGGACATTATTAAAAACTATCGCGGTGAAATCGCCATTGAGAATAGTGCGTTAGGTGGAGCTCTTTTTCGTATCACAATACCTCTCGACGAATGATTCGAAAAATCATACATATTGATATGGATTGCTTTTATGCTGCAATTGAGCAGCGAGATGATTCCCATCTTACCGATATGCCTGTTGCAGTTGGTGGCAGTCCCGATAATCGAGGTGTAATTGCAACCGCAAATTATGAAGCTCGTAAGTTTGGTGTACATTCCGCGATGCCATCAGGCTATGCAAGGCAATTGTGTCCACAGCTCATAATTGTTAAACCGGAAATGAAAAAATATAAAGCTGAATCGAAAAAAATCAGAGAGGTTTTTCGTAACTACACTGATCTCATTGAGCCACTTTCTCTTGATGAAGCTTATCTTGATACAACGGATTCAGTCCAATGTTATGGAAGCGCGACTTGGGTTGCTCAATCTATTTGCAAAGATATTTTTGAAACAACCGGACTAACTGCTTCGGCAGGTGTATCAACCAGTAAATTTTTAGCAAAAATTTCTAGTGACTGGAATAAACCCAATGGCATAAAAGTGGTCGCTCCCGGTGAAGAAATTGCATTTATCGATCCCTTGTCGGTAAAAAAACTTCATGGTGTGGGAAAAGTGACTAGTGCGAAGTTAGAAGCGATGGATGTTTTTACTTGTAAAGAACTTCGTCAAATAGAACTAGTTGTTTTATTAAAAAAATTTGGCAAGACAGGAAAATATTTGTATGATTTATCTCGGGCGATTGATGACAGAAAAGTATGCTCTGATTCTCAAAGAAAATCGGTGAGTGTTGAAACTACTTTTGATCAAGACATCATTGAATGGCATGAATGTGAAGCAGAACTATTAAATTTGGTTTCAAGCTTATCGAGGCGATTGGGATCGGTTGAAAATATTCGTAAAGTTTACGTTAAAGTAAAATTATCAAACTTTGCAGTTCATACTGCCGAGTCAATTTCAATCGGTTTAGACATTAAATTATTGATCGCCTTATTGAAACGCTTAAGAAAACAATACCCTCAGGCGATCAGATTATTAGGTATCGGTGTGCGCTTTCCCGAAGAGCGAAAATCAACCGTTGCTAAACAATTAGATATTCCGTTTTAATTGTTCTATTTCAGGATAAATTTTATTGAAGCCTAGCCGCTCCATCTAATCGAATGACTGAACCGTTTAACATTTGATTATCTTTGATATGTTCGACCATTTTTGCAAACTCATCAGTCGTACCAAATCTAGAAGGGAAAGGAATTCCTGCTGCCAATGAATCACGAATATCATCAGGAACATTTGCCATCATAGGTGTTTCGAACATTCCTGGTGCAATTGCCATACAGCGGATCCCCGATTTAGCAAACTCTCTGGCTAAGGGAAGCATCATGCCAACAATCGCTGATTTAGTAGCTGAATAAGCGACTTGTCCAAGTTGTCCTTCGAATGCGGCGATCGAAGCGGTATGAATAATTACACCTGACTCATTATTTTTATCAGGCGTATTAGTTTGCATGTGTTTAGCGGTTTCTCTAGTCAATAAAAAAGAACCTATTAAATTGATATCAACTACTTTTCTAAAATAGTCTGTTGGCATTGGTCCTTTTTTACTAATGATTTTTCCTGCACCGAGAATCCCGGCACAACCGACAGCTAAATTAATATGTCCAAATTGGTTAACGGCATTTTGCACTGCAGACTCGACTTGTTGTTCATTACTTATGTCTGTTTTAAAAAAGAAGACTTGTCCAGGATATTTTTTTTCAATGATATTTCCTTGGGTTTCATTAATATCCAAAACGGCTGCTTTACCACCTTGCGAAGCGATTCTTTCAACCACCGCTAAACCTAAGCCCGAAGCACCGCCGCTGACAACCGCATGTGTCGTATCAAATGACATTTTTATGGAATCCATAGTAATTTCGAATTGAGCGGTATTGTATCAGCAATTAATGAAATTTCTAGCGAAGAAAGGGATAAATTGGAACAATAGGCGACAGCAAGCTGCTTGAATCTCCTTGTTGCTAAAGCTCTCTAAATATCATATTCTCACATTCTCATATTTCGAATTTAACTTTTAACGGCTTAATTTTATTCTCATGACGACTCAAGCAATCAATAACTGCGCAGTGATGTTCGCTGATGTTGCTGGCAGCACTAAACTCTATGAAGAGTTAGGTGATGTGATTGCTAACCAAGTGGTTTCCGAAGTGTTAGAACTGATGGAAAAAATCACTATAGACAATCATGGTAAAGTGATTAAAACCATCGGTGATGAGATCATGAGCTTGTTTGATTCTGCGGATGATGCAGCTAATGCTGCCATTCAAATTCAGGAAAAGTTAGAATTTGGCGTGGTTCAAGGGGTTTACGTTGCAGTGAGAATTGGCTTTCATTCCGGCTCGGCGATTTTGCAAAAAGATGGTGATATTTTTGGTGACACAGTGAACACTGCGGCAAGAATGGCCGGGATCGCAAAAGCTAGGCAAATTATTCTCAGCAAAAGTACCGCACAAGAACTTACCCTAGCATTAAATCAAAAAACCCGAGACTTTGACAAGGTTCATGTTAAAGGAAAAGCGGAAGTGTTCGATATCAGTGAACTTGTTTGGGAAAATGCCGGAGTAACTCAAATGGTTTCATTTGATAACTTTGTTTCTCAGTTAAAACAAGAACTAATACTAGAATACAATGGTAGGACGTATACCATAAACTCTAAGGGTAATAGTTTGCAGTTAGGAAGAAGCAACACCTGCGATATCGTTGTTGATACAGGGTTAGTTTCACGCTTTCATGCCAGTATACGAGTCAAACGAGGCAGTTTTGTTTTAGTTGATCAAAGTACTAACGGAACTTATGTGCAAACTAACGATGGAAATACCCGTTATTTAAGAAGAGATGAACTGGTTCTGCAAAGAGATGGTCTTATTAGCTTAGGCAAAAAGATTACCAATCAACAAAATCAGCTGATTCACTACCGTACTAAACTCAGTAGTTAAAAAACCCTTCGTTTTATCCCGGTAGAGGCAAGAATCTTGGCGGATAGCTCTTCGACCGAGCGTGACGTCGTGTTTAAATAATCGATTTTCAACCGTCTATACATGGATTCAACTTCCCTCACTTCAAATTGACATTGTTTCAGCGATGCGTATTTTGAATTTGCTTTTCTTTCTGTTCGGATATCGTGTAAACGGTTGGGATTAATAGTGAGTCCAAAGATTTTATGTTTGTATTTTTTTAACCCCGCGGGAAGTGCTAGATTATCCATATCATCTTCGGTAAAAGGGTAATTAGCGGTTTTAATTCCAAACTGCATCGCCATATAAAGCGACGTTGGGGTTTTCCCGCAACGAGATACGCCAACCAAAATAACATCCGCTTTATCATAGTGGCGCATTGAAATTCCATCATCGTTATTGAGCGCAAAATTAACTGCTTCGATTCTTGAATCGTAGGCTTCAGAATCAGACAGGGAGTGAGTTTTGCCAACTCGAAAGTTAGAAGATTGTTTGAGTTCTTCCTCTAATGGGTCGATAAAGGTATGAAAAAAATCAAGAACCAGCGCGCCGCTTGATTGGACTACTCGTCTAATTTCTGGAATTACGATGGTATCAAACACGATGGGTTTTTGCTTAGTTTGTTGCTCTGTTTCAGATAATATTTTGCAAACGTCTTCAGCCTTCTCAAGGGTGTCTATAAACGGCAGAGTTGTTTGGTCGAAGTCAATTTGCTCAAATTGGGATAATAGTGACTGACCGAACATTTCAGCGGTAATTCCTGTTCTATCGGAAACAAAAAATACTTTGCGTTTCATATTTTTTCACCATGCAGTAGAATAACGACTTCTTCTGTTAATTTAATCACGCTCTGGATAGTCTAGCAACTGAATAGCGGTTAATTTAATGATTACACGCTGTTTTATGTCTAAACTATTATGAAAGCAATAACTGTTGGAGTGATAACTGTGCAAGAAAATGTCCTTTGGTATGACGGTTTAGGAATGAACGATGTTGATCGAGTTGGAGGTAAAAACGCCTCTTTAGGTGAGATGATCAGCAATTTAAGTAATATGGGAGTTAGCGTCCCTAATGGTTTTGCTACTACCGCTGACGCTTTTCGTGTCTTTATGTCGCAAAGTGAGCTACATGACAAAATTCAGGCGGAACTCGATGTTCTTGATGTTGATGATGTTGATACCTTGGCTGCTACAGGAAAAAAAATCCGCCAATGGGTGATCGAAACGCCTTTCCAACAAGATCTTGAAGATTCTATTTACAAAGCCTACCTGAGGCTCAAAGGCGATTCTAGTGATGAATTTGCCGTGGCCGTTCGTTCATCTGCTACCGCAGAAGATTTACCGGACGCTTCATTTGCCGGACAACAAGAAACCTTTTTAAATGTTAGAGGTTGGGACAATGTTAAGCTGGCGTTAAAAGAAGTTTTTGCTTCTTTGTTTAATGACCGAGCTATTTCATATCGAGTACATCAAGGTTTTGCTCATGCGGATGTCGCTCTTTCAGCGGGTATTCAGAAGATGATCCGAAGTGATATCGCGTCAAGTGGAGTGATGTTTACTATTGATACTGAGTCAGGTTTTTCTGATGTCGTCTTTATTACCGGCGCATACGGGTTAGGTGAAACGGTAGTGCAAGGGGCTGTTAATCCCGATGAATTTTATGTTCATAAGCCAACACTTGAATCCGGCAAGCAAGCCATAGTTCGTAAAAATATCGGTGGCAAAGCGATTAAAATGATTTATACCAATGATACTGACCATGGAAAATCCGTCGAAACCATTGAAGTCGAAATGAATCAACGTCAGCAATTTTGTATTACTAATGATGAAGTTGAAGAATTAGCTAAACAGGCAATGATCATTGAAAAGCATTATCAACGTCCAATGGATATTGAATGGGCCAAAGATGGTGCAGACGGAAAATTATATATTGTTCAAGCCCGTCCTGAAACCGTTAGAAGTCGAGATGATGGGAGAATAATCGAACGTTATCTGCTTGAAGACACCTCAGAAGTACTTGTCACAGGAAGAGCTATCGGACAAAAAATAGGTAAGGGTGCGGCGAGATTAATCAATGATTTATCCGAAATGTCTAAGGTTCAGCAAGGCGATGTGCTTGTCACTGATATGACCGATCCTGATTGGGAACCGATTATGAAACGAGCGTCTGCGATTGTCACTAATCGTGGCGGTCGAACCTGCCATGCGGCAATTATTGCGCGTGAACTTGGCATCCCTGCAGTGGTTGGTTGTGGAAATGCAACCGATTTGATTCAGCCTGACCAAAACGTCACAGTTTCTTGTGCGGAAGGTGATACCGGAAATATTTATCAAGGTCTGCTTGATTATGAAGTGAGTGAAAGTGAAATCAGCAATATGCCGGATTTACCCTTTAAAATTATGATGAATGTCGGTAATCCCGATAGAGCGTTTGATTTTGCCCGATTACCACACTACGGAATTGGTTTGGCTCGATTAGAATTTATTATTAATCGAATGATTGGGGTTCATCCAAGAGCCTTGCTTGAATTCGATTCTTTGGACGACGAAGACCTAAAATTAACCATTAGCGATCATATGGCTGGCTATGCCGATCCGGTTTCTTTTTATGTCGACAAATTAGTCGAAGGTATCTCAACCTTAGCTTCAGCTTTTTCTCCAGAAAAGGTGATTGTCAGAATGTCAGACTTTAAATCAAACGAGTATGCTAATTTGATTGGTGGGCATTTGTACGAGCCGGAAGAAGAAAATCCTATGCTCGGTTTCCGCGGTGCTTCTCGTTACATCTCCGATGAATTTAGAGAGTGTTTTGAACTAGAATGCCGAGCCATTACACAAGTGCGTGAAAATATGGGATTAACGAATGTTGAGATCATGATCCCCTTTGTTCGAACCGTGGATGAAGCAGCACAGGTGATTGAACTGTTGGCAGAAAACAGTTTAAAAAGAGGAGAAAAAGGACTGCGAGTCATTATGATGTGCGAGCTTCCTTCTAACGCATTACTTGCTGATGAGTTTTTAGAATATTTTGATGGATTCTCAATTGGTTCAAACGATTTAACTCAATTGACTCTTGGTCTAGATAGAGACTCTGGCATTATTGCCCATTTATTTGATGAGCGTAATCCAGCGATTAAAAAGCTGCTTAGCATGGCAATTCAATCCTGTCGTAAAGCTAATAAATATATTGGAATTTGTGGACAAGGGCCGTCCGATCATCCAGATTTGGCCAAATGGTTAATGCAAGAAGGGATTGATAGTGTTTCTTTAAATCCAGATAGCGTTCTTGAGACATGGCTGTTTTTGGCTGGTAAAGAGGCTGGTAAAGAATAGTAGCGACGTTGTAAAACTAAGTTCTCAACTAACAACTTATTTTAGCTAATTTTAAACAAGTAGCAAGCTCTATTTTTGACTCACTCTTATATAAACCCGCCGATTTAGCGCGCGGCCTTCTGCTTTTCGATTACTAGCGACAGGGTTCTTTTCGCCATAGGCCATTGTTTTAAATTGTGATGTTTCGCCTCCTTCTGACAAGAGAAGTTTTTGAACGGCGGCAACACGTTTTTCAGAAAGCCGTTGGTTGTAACCTCGTGACCCCTTGTTATCAGTATATCCATGAATAAAAACAATTTCTAAACTAGGGTCGTGTTTTACATAGGCTGCAAGGGCTTTCAATTTGTCTTGGTAATTTTTGCGTATGGATGATTTATCAAAATCGAAGAGTAGGGTCATTTTTGCGAGTTCTTCGAGCTTATAGGGAACTAAGGTTGTTAAACAGTCCAAAAACTGATCATAAGGCTGTTTAAATCCAACCGCAGAAATAGAAACCGCAACCTGATCTTCTATTGAATCAAATTCTTGATACCTGAAAGTAGGGAATCGCCCCACTTCTAATTCATTGAGTAATTTCCAGCTAGCGGTGTTAGTGGTACTAAATATATTGATGCCTTTTTTGATTGGGACTTCGCCAAGATTTCTCGCTTGTTGCTGTGGTAACCATGCAGGGCTGAGTGATTGAATCGAGGCAACTTTGACCGAATTGATTGGCTGACGTTTGTAACTTAAGTTAAATTCTAAATCTTTGTTAATGCCGGGCTGTTTGGAAAAAATGGCATCGCCATAAAAAGGAACGTTATGAGATAGCTGACAACCCAAGGGATTGCCATCAAAGACCCATTTGGAGTCCCCTAGTTCGGCTTCATAAATTTTATAGTTCGCGTTGCTTAGGCTGCTAATTGATAACAAGAGTAGGGTAATCATTGCTTTGGCAAAAGCCTTAAAAGTCATCTTGAGCATGATATTGAATCTCCTAGAGCAACTAAATTCTATTAAGTTGAAATAATTCTTCACCCATTTATCGGCTTTAAAAATTGCGACTTAAGTTTAGTTTAGAAATAAATAGCGACTGCCTTTAGGGGGTTAAAGGTACATTTTATTTTAACGAGATGATAGAATTCTGATCGCGATTCAGATGGAATAAGGCACAAAAATTAAATGAGTATCATGAAACGTCGTTTTCGGGGATTTTTTCCTGTGATCGTCGATGTTGAAACCGGAGGTTTTAATCCGCAAACTGACGCATTGCTCGAAGTCGCAGCTGTCACTCTCAAGTTTGATCAGCAAGGAGTATTGCACCCTGATTCTGAATTTCATTTTCATGTCAATCCTTTTGAGGGGGCTAACATCGAACAGGCGGCTCTCGAGTTTACGGGCATCGACCCTAGTCACCCTTTGCGTTTTGCGGTCGATGAATCAGAAGCTTTAAAAAACATATTTTCAGCGGTAAGGACGGCTCAGAAAGAAGCTGATTGTCAACGCTCTGTTTTGGTCGGACATAATGCAGCGTTTGATATCGCTTTTATCCAAGCAGCAGCTATGAGAATTCAAGCCAAAAGAAATCCATTTCATCCTTTCACAAATTTTGATACTGCAACGCTTGCTGGTTTGGCTCTTGGTCAAACTGTTTTAGCTAAAGCTTGTGAGCTAGCCAAGATAAAGTTTGATAGCAAAGAAGCACATTCCGCACTTTATGATGCAAACAAAACTGCGGAGCTATTTTGCTTTATTGTTAATCGATGGAAGAAACTAGGTGGTTGGCCGCTCGGAGATTAGCGGCCAATAAGATAAATTTTATCGGAAGAAAAAGGGCTAACGAACTTTAAGCCGAGACTGGTTGCCCGTAATGTTTAACAATTTTGCTGTCACCCTTGGCATCGTAGATGTTGTTATCAGGATCAAATCCTTTAATTAAATTAAAGGTTCTTTTGGTAGAGTTGGTCACAAGTTCAATGAGTCGAGAGTTCACTTCATTTTTGTAATGGCATTGATTAACAAGCGTCATTAAATTATCCCAATGAGGTTTAATTTCAGAGTTAGATAGACTGTGTTGCTTCACTTGTTTTATGTCGACTTGGTTAGTTTCAGTTTGTTGAAATTGAGAAGGAATTTGCTCTAAATTTATTTGTTGTACAAGGTTATTCTTTTGGCTTACTAAAGATTCTAAAAGAGCGAAATCCCTTTTTTCAAGCGCATTTTGCTCGGCATCTAAAATATCGTGCAATGACTGATATTGTTCCGTCCAGTGATTGATAATGGTTAAATAATTACCTATGTCTTTCATGATTCTCTCCTAATTCAAAAAACTAGTAGTTACGAATATATCGCTAGTTATGAATTTAATAACGGTTAAAACTTGACTCAAAATCAAGCATTTTATTGGCGACTTGCTCATATTTGATTTGATATTCGCCTTTTTGCAATTTTTCTTTGACAGGTGAAACGCGATCGGGATCTAGCACGGGTTCTGCTTTCATCTGCTCAATTAATTGGCTGATTTGACCTGCCTGTCCGGTTATTTTTACCGAGTCAGAGTCAACAAGGCTACTTTCGCCTGATTTTGTTTTAGCCCCCTTTTTATCGGACTTGCTTGTTTGCCCTAACAATGCTTTAGATTGTCCCGGTACTATATTTCTTACATCTAAAACCATAAAAATATGCCTTTATTTTAATTTGTTATTTTTTACGTCCGCTAGTTTGACTTCAAGGTGGTCTTTCCCAATTACCTTGGCACTAAACGAACGTTTTGATTGTTTGTTTCTGACTAAAGTTGTTTCACCTATACCTGCGTCTGCTAATGCGATGCCTTCAAGATTAATATTTAAAAACTCACTTGTTGCTGATATCTGTACACTGTCTCCACGGCAAACCAAGCAAATACTGTCTTCAAAAATAATGGAACCTGCTCTTAGTTGCCTTTTCGAAGTACTACCTAAAACCTCTGATTGACTAAATACAGGTTGTTTCCTCAGGGAGGATACATTGACTCGTTTTATCTCAACGTCTTGTGCCGTGATAACTGATTTCCTAGAAATCGTGTTCTTAGCGATAACGACATCGGCAAACTCATTAATACTTGCAGAAAGAAGCACTTTCCAAGTTACCGGAGAATCACAAGTAACCGCGATAGTCAGTCGTCCACGTTTTGTTGAGTCCTCGGCAGTAGAGGCCGACAGCTTATTTTTACATTTCCTTAGTTTTAACCGAGGGTCAATATTGCTAATCGATATTTCAATAGCAGTGTTATCGGCAGCATTGTGCATTTCCTCAAGATGTTTTTTAGCGGTATTTCTAATATTGTCAGATAGTTCATAGTTTTTCGAATCATTAGCGAAAGCAATACTTGTTATCATATAGAGTAAAACCGACAAGGCGATAGTCTCAAAATAACTAATATTTGAGTTTTTCTCATGATTTGGGGTAAAAATTTTCATCTTTATCCTGCAGTTCCTTCAATTTTTACTATACTGTAAAGCAGAGTCTCTAACTATTTTTTCGAATACCAAGCTGTCGGAATTTTGACAGCTAGTTAAAGAGCTAAGCAGTATTTATGCCAATTATCATCAGCAATTGGCTATTTGAATGAAATGAGGAATTTTTAATGTCTAGTATTCTTGATTCAGTAAATCAAAGAACCCAAATGGTTGGTCAAAACCGGTTAGAGTTGTTGATGTTTAGTCTTGCCGGAAAACAGCTTTATGGAATAAACGTTTTTAAGGTTAGGGAAGTGATTCAATGTCCACCCTTGACGACATTGCCAGGCTGTCATCATGTTGTTAGAGGTGTTGCCCAGATCCGTGGTAAAGCGATTTCAGTGATTGATTTGAGTATGGCCGTTGGAGGCCCATCGCTTGGTGATGTAGAAAATTGTTTTGTTATCATTGCTGAATATAATCGCAAAGTACAAGGGTTTTTAGTGAGGGCTGTTGAGCGTATTGTTAATATGAATTGGAGCGATATCCACCCGCCACCAAGTGGATCAGGCAAAACACATTACCTCACCGCAGTCACAAATATCGACGATAAACTTGTAGAAATTATTGATGTTGAAAAGATCCTGTCTGAAATAACGCCTAACAACGCGACGGTGAGTCAAAATATTGTTGATGAGAATGCTGGTAAAGCTCCACAAGATAAATATGTGCTAATTGCTGATGATTCATCGGTCGCTCGAAATCAAATTAAGAGAACGGTGGAACAAATTGGATATAAGACCAAAATCTTCAAGGATGGAAGAGAATGTTATAACTATCTGATAGCCACAACTGATAATGGCGAATCAATCGATGATGAAGTTTTGATGCTGATTTCTGATATTGAGATGCCAGAAATGGATGGTTATACATTAACGGCAGAGATAAGAAACAATGAAAAACTTTCCCACATGTGGGTGATGTTACATACCTCTTTGAGTGGTGTTTTCAATGAAGCAATGGTCGAAAAAGTTGGAGCGAATGATTTCATTCCCAAGTTTAACCCTGATGAACTCGCTAAAGCTGTACAACGTCGAATGGATCTTGAAGATTAATTGGAAAGCTATTAAAAAGCCGTATTCATACAAACTAGCTAAAGATTGCAGGGGCTTTGGCTAGTTTATTCTATAATCTACTGCCTAACGATTTAAGACTGAGTTAATGGAAATTTCTTCTTCGGATTACAACAAATTTCGCCAAATTCTTGAGCAACAAAGCGGTATTCTTTTGGGTGATAATAAGCAGTATCTTGTTACCAGTCGATTATCTAACTTCGTTCGTGAAAATCAATTATCTTGTTTATCTGAACTATTAGATGAAATGGTTCGTCCTTCCGGTAGACAGTTATTACAAAAAGTCGTTGATCAAATGACCACTAACGAAACTTTGTGGTTTCGTGACCGATATCCATTTGAGTACATGAAAAATAAACTTATTCCTGATTTGAAGAGCAAGGGACGGTTTAGAATATGGTGTGCCGCTTGTTCGTCGGGGCAAGAGCCCTATTCGCTAGCCATGTTACTTGATGGAGCTTCAGCTACGTCGAGTTGTGAAATTATTGCCACTGATCTGTCGAATAAAATACTAGATAAAGCTAAGCAGGGGAGTTATCAAGAGATCGAATTAAAACGTGGTTTACCGGATGATAAGTTGAAACGGTATTTCTCAAAGTCTCAAGATAATAGTTGGCAGGTAAATCAGCAATTAAAAAACATGGTTCGTTTTGGTTCATTAAATCTGCTTGCAAGTCCTTACCGGAATGGAAAATTCGATATTATTTTTTGTCGAAATGTGTTGATTTATTTTTCTCAGGATAACAAAACAAAAGTACTAAACGGATTAATTGATAGTTTGAATCCCGGTGGTTACTTGTTCTTAGGCGCGTCAGAGTCTCTTACAAAAGACTGTAAGCCTTTGGAAATGGTGAGATGTAATCCCGGTCTGGTCTATAGAAAACCCTAAACCCTAGTCATACGCCCTATTTATTTTTGGTAAAGATTCGAAGTTTTATTATCGACAGCTAGTTGATTGCCGCTTTTTGCGGAATCGCTTTGCCGCAAATTTAACTTAATTGTCACTTTTCATTAAATTTATTATCGTTAGATAACGAATAATTATTTTTATACCTCTAGCTGTCCCTCCCATTTAGCAACTTGTTGGCTTGGCATCTTCTGTCGGAACATGATCTAAAGCAATAATAATTCGATTTGGCACAAGCCTTGCAGTTCATCTTGTTAAGAATTTATTTTAATCCTTTTAATCGGTACGAGAGCTTATGGCTATCAGTTTTGACAAGGCATTTGGACTTCATGAAGTTGCATTAAATTTAAAAGCGCAGCGCGCGGAAGTAATTGCCAATAATTTAGCGAATGCAGATACGCCCAATTTTAAAGCTCGAGATATCGATTTTGGCCAAGCGTTGAAGCTCGTTAACAGTCAGCGAGCATCAAACCTTGTTCGAACCCATGAATCTCATATAGATAGCAGGATTGGAACTGAGATACCTGGATTGTCTTATCGGATCCCTCATCAGCCAGATACTGGTGATGGAAATTCAGTTGAGGCTGAAATTGAGCAAACTAAATTTGCTGAAAATGCCATGCAATATCAAGCAAGCTTTACATTTTTAAATAGCAAAATTAAAGGTTTAGTAAGAGCTATCAAGGGCGAGTAATTTATAGAAAACTATTTTTAGTTGTGAGTATTTTTTAGATACTAATTGAAAATACCACGGGAGTAGAAAGTGAGTTTATACAACATATTTAATATCAGCGGTTCTGCCATGTCAGCGCAAACAATTCGTTTGAATACTACCGCGAGTAATATTGCTAACGCGGATAGTGTTGCTAGTAGTACTGGTGAAGTTTACAAGGCGAGACATCCGGTTTTTTCAACCATTATGAATGATATTTCCAATCGAAATAATTTAAATGGTGGCGTTAGAGTTGAGGCAATTGTTGAAAGTAAAGCGGAGGCGGTGGCTCGTTACCAACCAGAAAATCCCTTGGCCGACGAAGAGGGTTATGTCTTTGCACCCAATATTAGCTTGGTTGAAGAAATGGCTAATATGATATCGGCTTCGCGCTCTTATCAATCGAATGTACAAGTCGCCAATATGACTAAGAGCTTATTAACCAAAACTTTGAGTTTAGGTCAATAAGAAAGAATTATAGAAGTTTAAATAATAAATTGTAGAAAATTAGTTTAGTAAATATTTTTAGTGAGAAATTACACATGTCAGTGATAAATAGCGCATCAGACAATATATATGCAGATATTGGTATTCGCGGTCCAAGAAACGACGATACCGGAGCGACTCAAGAGTTAGGGCAGTCGGATTTCCTCGCGCTGTTAACAACCCAATTAGCTAATCAAGATCCTTTATCTCCAACAGATAGCAAAGAGTTTATTAGCCAGATGAGCCAATTTGCGAGTGTTGATAGCCTTCAGTCTTTAGTCACAAAGTTTGATGATTTATCGACCTCATTAACCTCTAATCAGGCGCTTCAAGCTTCCTCTTTAGTCGGTCGGGAAGTTTTATTCCCGTCTGCGGTTGGTTTCGTTCCCAATGAAGCTGGCATGTCAGGTCAAATCAATGTTCCAACCTTTGTTAAGAATGTTCGTTTCGAAATTAAAGATGAAGCGGGTCAACTGGTAAGAAGAATTGATGTTGGTGACAAAGATGCCGGAGATATTGAATTTTATTGGGATGGTCGAAATGAGGCAGGTGAATTCTTGGGTCAGGGGCAATATGAAGTAGCAGCATTTGGCGTTGTTAATGGAACAACTGAGCAGTTGCCGACATCCATTAGAGCAAGAGTACAGAGTGTCAATTTAGGGGGTTCAGGTGGCGGTATTTTCTTGAATCTAACAGGTTTAGGTCAGGTTGATTTTAACGATGTTAAACAAGTTGGCTAGTTCGTTTTTAAGTAAAATAGGAGAGAGTAATAATGTCTTTTAATACAGCACTTAGTGGTTTAAATGCGGCACAAGCAGAGTTAAATGTTACTAGTAATAATATTGCGAATGTTGGCACGAAAGGGTTTAAGGGATCGCGGGCAGAGTTCGCTGATATTTTTTCGACCTCGTCTTTTGGTAGTTCAAATACTGCTATAGGTAATGGAACATTATTAGCGAATGTTGCACAACAGTTTGGACAAGGTAACCTTGATTTCACCTCGAATACTCTTGATTTAGCCATATCTGGTGAAGGATTTTTCATTCTATCGCCCAGTGAAACTAATGCGAATAATCTATTTACTCGAAACGGTGAATTCGGGCGAGATGCCAATGGCTTTGTTGTCAATAATGCCGGTGCTAGATTGCAGGTTTTTCCGGTTAATTCAGATGGAACGGTTACGGCAACAAGTCTTTCCAGTACCATTCCTTTGCAGTTACCTGAAACAGCAGGTGTTCCAACGGTGACTAGTTTAGTTGATATTGGTGTGAACTTACCTGCGGATGCATTAGTTTTAGATCCGCTAAATTTTGATCCAACTCAAGAATCAACCTTTTCAAAATCTACCTCGTTAACGATTTATGACTCTCTTGGCGAAAGCCATGTCGTTACCGCCTATTACGTTAAGACAGCGGCAAATAGCTGGGCAACCTACTACAACACTACCGACTCAACAGGCGCGACTTTGACCATGGACATTGCTGGTGGGACTGCTGGCGCAGGTGGGCAGTTGTATAACACTATGAGTTTTACCAATTCTGGAGCATACAATGCGGTTACACCAGATCCGATTGTAACAACTGCAATCGACTTTGGTAATGGTTCAAATGCGACAGGCACCATTACATTCAATTATGCGGGAAATGATACGACTCAATTTTCTTCCCCTTTTACGGTGAATACCTTAGAGCAAAATGGTTTCCCAATTGGCCGCTTAACAGGTGTAGAAATTTCAGACACAGGTGTAATTAGGGCAAACTTTAGTAACGGACAATCAACAGCTCTGGGTAAAATTGCACTAGCTAGATTCCAAAACGCGCAAGGTTTATCACAAAAGGGGAATAATGCTTGGGAAGATACAACGGACTCAGGGGCTCCCTTAGTCGGTGAAGCAGTTACTTCTAGCTTTGGACAAATACGTTCGGGTGCTGTCGAAGTCTCAAACGTTGATTTGACAGCTCAATTAGTGAATCTAATTGCTGCGCAACGTAATTTCCAAGCGAATGCTAAATCAATTGAGACTTCAAATGCGGTGACTCAAGCGATCATTAATATTCGATAGAAGATATTAGCTAATTCGGATTGAATCACAAAAGGTAAACAGGCGGAAATTAGATGGATAAATTACTCTACATAGCAATGACTGGAGCAAGAGAATCAAGTTATTCTCAGTCTAAGACCGCCCATAATTTAGCAAATGCTTCCACTACTGGATTTAAGGCTGACTTAGCTCAATTTCGTTCAATGCCGGTTTATGGTGATGGCGCAGCAAGTCGCGTATTTGCTATGTCAGAGCGACCCGGGCATCGTCTTGATGATGCTGGATCGACGCCCACGGGGCGAGACATGGATGTGTTTATCGATGGTGAAGGTTGGTTAGTTGTTCAAACCAAAGATGGAGAAGAAGCTTTAAGTCGTCGCGGTGATCTAAAAATCGATGCTAACGGAACCCTAACCGATGGTGTTGGAAAGCAGATCTTGGGTGATGGGGGCCCAATCTCTATTCCACCGTTTGAGAAAATGGATATTGCTAGCGACGGGACAATTACGATTCGGCCCGTTGGAGCACAACCAAATGAAACGGCAATTGTTGATCGGGTACGTTTGGTTAATCCGGATCCTCAATTCCTCTACAAAGACCAAGACGGTCTATTCAAAAGTACCGAGGTTGAACAGTTTGAAAATGACATACTTGTCAAACTCCAAACAGGCGGTCTAGAAGCTAGCAATGTCAGCGTTGTAGAAGAGTTGACCAATATGATCGATTTATCAAGAAAATACGAAGTACAAATTAAATTAATGTCATCTGTTGAAGAGCGAGGCCAAGCTTTGGATCGCTTATTGCAACCGTAGAATAAGATCACTGTGTTACTGGTGTTTATAAATGAGAGGTAGAAACCATGCATCCAGCATTATGGATTTCCAAAACGGGATTAGAAGCACAAACAACTAACTTAGCCGTAATTTCAAATAATCTGGCTAACGCCGGAACCGTTGGTTTTAAAAGAGACGCGGTAATTTTTGAGGATCTTTTTTATCAAAATTTCCGTCAGTCGGGTAGCCAATCGTCTCAAGATACTCAGCTTCCTTCTGGGCTTCAAATTGGTACTGGGGTAAAAGTTGTTGCGACTCAAAAACAGCACACTCAAGGATCATTTAAAAGTTCGTCATCTCAATTGGATATGGCAATTAAGGGCAATGGTTTTTTTCAAATTCAAATGCCTGATGGTTCAATTGGTTATTCTAGAGCTGGTAATTTTTCTACCGACGAGGCTGGACAAATTGTAACTGCAGGAAGTGGTTTCTTACTCGACCCAGCGATTACTGTACCACCTAACACCACAAGTTTAGATATAGCATTAGATGGAACCGTTACCGTACAAGAACAAGGCGCTGCCGCACCGACTAACATTGGAAATATTACTCTAGCTACTTTTATTAATCCCGCAGGATTACAGTCGATAGGCGGCAATATTTATCTAGAAACTGGCAGTAGTGGAACGCCTGTTATTGGTACCCCAGGATTAGATGGTGTTGGTCAATTATTAGGTGGGCAATTAGAATCATCCAATGTTTCTAGTGTAGAAGAGCTAGTTGCACTGATTGAAACCCAAAGAACTTATGAAACCAATGCAAAAGTGCTTTCGGCAGTTGATCAAATGCTGCAGTTTGTTAACCAGTCATTATAAGTTTTAGGATGTTAATAACATGATTATTCGATTCTTAGCACTTTTTTTTCTGTTATCTGTTTCTGCCTGTACGACTATCTATCACAATGAAGTGCAAGATGATCCTAACTGGGCACCAAGCTATCCAGCTGAAGAAAATTCTAGGGTCGATAACGCGGGTTCTATTTATAACGTTGCAACCGCCAAGATGTTGTTTCAAGACAAAAAAGCGTTAAGAGTTGGTGACATTATCACGGTAGTTCTTAGAGAAAATACCAGTGCAACAAAAAATGCTGACACCGAATTATCAAAAGATACAGGCGTCAGCACGACTGCTCCAGTTTTACTGGGTAACATACCAAAGCTTGGAGCCGGAACAACGGATTTAGGTATTTCATTAACGAGTCAAAACGCCTTTAAAGCAGAAGCGGATAGTAAGCAAAGTAACTTATTACAAGGCACTATTAGTGTGACGGTACAAAAAGTTTTTGCTAACGGAAATCTAATGATCAAAGGTGAAAAATGGATTGCGCTTAATCAAGGAAGCGAATTTATTCGAGTCTCCGGTTTGATAAGACCAGAAGATATAAATAAAGATAATCAAGTTGAATCTAATAAAGTTGCTAACGCAAGAATTTATTACGGCGGTAAAGGACCGTTAGCTGAGGTTAACGAAGAAGGTTGGTTGAGTCGATTCTTTAATTCTGGTTGGTGGCCATTCTAATACTAATATCGTAACAACCTAAATATTGGGCCAACCAAAGTTGTTTTGATTATAAAAAATTAGTTTTACATTAATCGTTTTAGCATAAGTTCATAAGGTAGAAGAAATGATTTTGACACAGTTAAAAAAATGGATATTCGTAGGAGTTCTTTTACTTGTAAGTTTTCCTATTCTATCCGAAAGAATAAAGGATATTACCAGTGTTCAAGGTGTGAGAGAAAATCAACTAATTGGGTATGGTTTAGTTGTCGGTCTGGATGGTACAGGCGAAAAAACAAAATACACAGAGCAAACTTTTAGAACGATGCTAGGACGTTTTGGCATCAATGTTCCCGCCGGTGGACAATTAAAGTTAAAAAACACTGCGGCTGTTGCAATACACGCCAACCTGCCAGTATTTGCAAAAAAAGGTCAATTAATTGATGTAACGGTGAGCAGCCTAGGTGAGGCAAAAAGTTTACGCGGTGGCACGCTTTTAATGACGCCGTTAAAAGGTGTTAATGGACAGGTTTATGCGATTGCTCAAGGTAACTTAGTTGTTGGTGGTTTTGGCGCACAAGGTGGTGATGGTTCTAAAATTACTGTTAACGTTCCTACGGTGGGTCGAATACCCAATGGTGCCTCGGTTGAACAAACCGTTGCAAGCAACTTTTTAAGTGATGAATTTATTACTTTGAATTTAAATCAACCAGATTTTACAACGGCGGTCAGATTAGCAAAAACAATTAATCAACTTGTTGGCTCTCAAACAGCTAAACCAATTGATGCAACCAGTATTGAGATTTCGGCTCCAAGAGATGGCGCGCAACGAATTAACTATTTGTCGGTAATTGAAAATATTCAAGTTCAACCTGCTGAAGGAGCAGCCAAAATTGTAGTTAATTCTCGCACTGGAACGATCATCATCGGTAAAAATATTCATTTAAAAGAAGCCGCCATTGCGCATGGTAGTTTGATTATCAAAATCAAAGAAAATCAAGATGTCAGTCAACCTGCGCCATTTACAGAGCAAGGAACAACTGTTGTAACAACTGACAGTCAGGTAGAGATCGAGCAAGTTAATGATCGTATGTTCCATTTTCAACCCGGTGCGACATTGCAGCAATTGGTCGAGGCAGTTAATGCGGTCGGTGCAGCACCTGGTGATGTCATGGCGATATTAGAAGCTCTTAAAATCGCGGGTGCTATTAGCGGTGAATTAGTGGTGATTTAAACGTGGCAATAACAAATCATAATTTTTCAAGTAATCTTAACAAAGGTCCGAGTATATTCTCTGATCTACAGTCACTTAATGGCATTAGAAAACAAGCTCAAAAAGATAGTAATGCTGCGATTAAAGCTGCAGCAAAAGAGTTCGAAGCTTTTTTTATGAACATGATGCTTAAATCTATGAGACAAGCCGGTGAAGTAATGGGTGGTGATTCTATACTTTCCAGTTCTCAGGAAAAAATGTTTATCGGAATGCTGGATGAGCAAATGTCGGTTGAGTTATCACAAAAAGGAAATTTGGGAATTGCAGATTTGATGGTTCGCAATTTGTTGGGGGAGCAACAAGAGTATCCAATCAATCCTAACGATTATTCTCACATAAAAGAATCAGTTGATATTGTAGCTTCGAACAAAAAAATTGTAGATAAGGATATAAATCAAATTCTTCCTGATAAAAAAATAAAGGACAAAGTGGTTGCTGAAATTCCGGCGACAGTTGAGTTTACTCCAACCAACACCTCAGCAACTCTTGAAAATAATATTATGGGTAATGCTGAAAAAAAATCCTTATTTAATAATGCTAGAGATTTTATTGATGGGTTATTACCCTTTGCAAAAAAAGTGTCTGAAAAAATAGGAGTTGATCCTCGGTTGTTACTTGCTCAAGCCGCATTAGAAACTGGTTGGGGGAAATTCATCATGCATGATGAATATGGACAGGCAAGCCATAATCTTTTTGGTATTAAAGCAAATAACAATTGGAAAGGTAGCGCCGTTTCGATTGATACGCTTGAAGTGGAAGGTGGCGAGTTTGTTAAAAGAAAAGAAAGCTTCCGAATGTATCAAAATTTCGAAGAGTCATTCAAGGATTTTATTCGTTTTATTAAAAACAATCCTCGCTACCAAAGTGCGATTGAGTCTGCTAACGATTCAAACTCCTTTGTTCAGTCTCTCCAGTCAGCTGGTTATGCAACTGATCCAAATTATGGCAAAAAAATTCTTGATATTTTAGGTAGAGAACCGTTGGTAAACTTGATGAATAGTGAGGTTACTAGTGGAAATTAATTTGATAGCTATGCAAATAGCCGTATCTAAGAGGTAGGGGAAAACGATGCCATCACTTTTTGGAATTGGTGTTTCGGGCTTGTTAAGTAATCAAGCATCTTTAAGCACAACTTCACACAATATCGCTAACGCAAATGTTGAAGGTTACAGTCGTCAAAGGGCGGAGCATACCAATAGAAACCCTCAATTTATTGGCGGAAACTATTTTGGTAATGGCGTTGAAATTGGCAGGGTGACCCGAATCTTTGAACAAACTAGGCAGCTTGAGGTTCAATCTTCAACTTCTAGTTTTATGGAATTAGAGGCTTATCTAAGCCAAGCAAATCGGATTAGTGAGCTTTTAGCCGATAGTCAAAATGGGTTGAATAATTCTTTGCAGACATTTTTTTCTGCGATTCAAAACGTTTCAAATGATCCGTCGTCAATTACAGCTCGCCAAGTGATGTTTGAGCAGGCGCAGAGTCTAGTTTCTAAATTTGATTCAATTTATAACCAACTTGATGCTCAGTCTGGCCAGATTAATCAAACTATCGATGATGTCGCTCAAGAAATTACTAGCCTCGGGAAATCAATTGCTTTACTAAATAGTCAAATCGCTGGTTCCGCAGGGCAGCCAGCACCTGATTTGCTTGATCAAAGAGACGCCGCAATTACCCGCTTGAGTGAACTTATTGCTGTACAATCCGTTGAACAGTCGGATGGAAGTTATAATATTTTTGTTGGTAGTGGCCAATCCTTGGTGGTGGGAGCAATTTCTAATTCGCTTGTTTCGAGTGCTAACCCCCAAGATCCTAAAGGCCGAATACTGAGTCTTGCGTCCGGAATTTCATCGATTGAAATTACCAACAGTGTTACTGGAGGCTTGCTAGGCGGGTTGTTGGCGGCCAACAAAGATATCATAGAGCCTGCATACAATACCTTGGGACGAGTTGCGATTTCGATAGCGGATTCTTTTAACTCTCAAAATAGTCTAGGGATGGATTTGAACAACAATTTGGGAGGTAACTTATTTACCGATATTAATTCTGCAGCTGTAGAAGCATCAAGAGTGATTAGTAATATCGGTAATACCGGAACGGCCGTCCCAACAGTGACAATTGATAACCCTTCGTTGTTAACCGACAGTAATTATACGTTGTTCTTGCAAGGAGGAAACTTTCAGCTAGTTGATCAGACCAATAACTCAACTATAGCCACTTTTGCGGCTCCGGGAACATTGCCCGCGAATGTAGCAGTCGCTTCGCTTGGAATAACCATCAATTTTCCTGCTGGAACATTTGTTAATGGCGATTCATACGATATACAACCAGCAAAAAACTTTTCCCGAGAGTTATCTCTAGCGATTACTAATGGTGAACAAATTGCTGCAGCATCCCCTGTAAGAGGCGAGCAAGCGCAATCTAATATTGGATCGGGCGTGATTAGTGGTATTTCTGTTACCGATACATCAACTTCTCAGTTTACTAGTGCGGTTAATGATTTAAGTCCTCCTATTCGGATTCAATTTGATTCACCTCCCGGCGTAGCTGGTGAATTTTCTATTTACGATATGTCCAGCGGTTCTCCGGTCTTGCTAGCAGGTGGAATTTCGGGATATTTGCCCAATCAGGATAATAATATGCTTGCGTTAGCAGGAGCTCCCTATGACGCTTACGGATATGAAATAACAATTAATGGTGATCCGCAGCCTGATGATCAGTTTGATATTAGCTACAACAATAATGGTAGCGGCGATAACAGTAACGTGGCTATTTTTGCCGAGTTACAATCATTAGGTGTATTGGATAACGGTAATTCTAGTTTTCAACAAGCTTTTAGTAAGATTATTGGTACATTAGGAGTTAAGGCGCAAGCTGCTCAGATTCAACGAGATGCGGCAGAAAGCATTTTATTCCAAGCAAAAGAAAGAAAGGAGAGTTTGTCTGGTGTCAATCTTGACGAAGAAGCTGCAAATCTGATTAAGTTTCAGCAGGCCTATGAAGCGTCGGCTCAAGTTATTAATATCGCGAGAACATTATTTCAAACTGTGTTGGACTCAGTAAGGTAATTAACGATGAGAATTTCCACCTCACAGATGACCAATTCTGGCGTAAGGCAAATGTTGCTTCGCCAAGCAGAGATCCAGCACACACAACTGCAACTGGCCACACAAAAAAGAATATTAAAAGCATCGGACGATCCTGTTGGGGCAACGGCAATCAATGCGTTGACTGCCGAAATATCGAAGCTAGAGCAGTTTAATGCTAACGCCGATTCGGTTAAAGCAAGTAATGAACTGGAGGAAAGTGTACTTTCAGGTGTGACAGACGTGCTGTTTAGAATGAGAGAGTTAAGTGTTTCGCTAGGTAATGGAACTTATGAAGAAAGTGAGCTTGATAGTATTGGGGTAGAGCTTAAACAACGCTTAGAAGAGTTAGTCGGTTTGGCAAATTCACAAGATGCAAATGGCAACTTTTTATTTAGCGGTGGCAAAGTTAAAGTAAAGCCGTTTACCATTGATGCTTCGGGTAATTATCAGTTTAACGGTGATCAAAGCCAGCGAATGGTGCGTGTTAGTAGTGGGGTGGTTATACCTGCGTCCGATTCAGGTTTTGATATATTTGTGAAAATTAGAGATGGTAATGGTAAGTTTGCTGTTAGTTCAAATAGTAGCAATACTGGAAATGCAACAATTTCTCCTGGAAGTTATGAAGCTCCACCAGCTTTCTTAGCGGAACCTTATACGATTACTTTTGCAGTTAATGCCAGTAATCAAACAACCTACACTGTAACCGGAGATACTTCGGGTACAACTGTTGTTCCAGCAACAGTTTATCAAGAGGGAGAGCAGATTAGCTTTAATGGTATTACTGTTTCTGTAGTTGGTGATCCTGAAGTGGGTGATGAATTAAATATTAAACCGAGTAATTCGATAAGTTTGTTTGATACCGTGAAGACTGCGTTGGATGGGATTGAAGATTATCAAGAAAATTTGGCCGGAAGAGCCCACTTCACGAATATAATGACTAATTTCCAAGAGTCTCTTGACAGAGCGATGGATAATATCGATTTGTCACGAGGAAAAATTGGTGCTCGTCTAAATACAATCGATTCAGAAATTGACAGTAATTTATCTCTAATTGTAAGTAACAAAAGTAGCTTATCTGATATAAGAGACTTAGATTTCGTTGAAGCTTCCACGCGTTTCTCTCAACAGCTGACGGTTCTTGAGGCAGCTCAAGCTAGTTTTGTTAGAGTGCAAAATTTAAATCTCTTTAACTTTTTATAACAGACTAATTTAAATCTAGTCAGCTAAAAATTTCCTAGCAGAAATTGAATTTTCTAAATAGCCAAGTTTTGACCAAAAGTGTTTAGCTTGTTCGTTAAAATTAGTATAGCTGCATTCTACATATTCAATTCCAACCTCTTTAAAACAACGTTCTACATTATTGACTAATTGTTTTGCAATTGAATGTTTACGAAACTCAGGCTCAATCCACAAAAGTTGGATAATTCCTTTGATTGGACTAGCTAAAAAACCGTTATCATTGAGTAAGCTAGTAGCGCTAATAAATCCAATAGTTTTGTTTTTGTATTTAGCGATTAGAATTAAAGTGCGAGGATTATTCAGCTCATGTTTGAGCCACTTTTTCAAATTGATTTCAAAATGTTCATGAGTTTTAACACTGCCATCATCTTCATGGTCGTGTAGTTTTAGTGTTAGATGATAGATTGTTTCAAGATCTTCAGGGCAAGCTTCAGCGATTGAATGATCCATTTTTTTATGATTGAGTTTGTTGATACTGGCGGATTGCCTTTTGACTCATTTGCAAGGAGAGGCTCTCACTAATTAAGCTTTCTTTGTCTTCAAGAATAGTTTTAGATATTTTTTCATCATTCTCTAGAATATAAGAGGTTACTTCTGAAATTATTTCAGGAAGATCTGGAAGTGGTTTGAGGTCAAAATATTGTTTAATATACGCATCGCGCTCAGTTGCGACTTGAAGTATTTCTTCCCATTTTTTTTCTTCTAAAAAAGGTGGAATTAAATCGTTTAAAGTGACTATTTTTCTAAGAATTTTATGCATATGATTATATCTTAACTATTCATTGATAGCGCTTGTTCTCTTATCCCATTCCAACCATCGCGAATATTTTTCATCACATCTAAAACCTTGTCTAATTTTTCTATGTTATTATCTTTATTTGCCACTACAAGAGTGTGCATACAGTATTCATAAAGATCATCTAAATTGGTTGCTATCTCGCCGCCATTTTCTTTATCTAAACTTGCTTGCAAGCCACTAATAATAGAAATAGCCCAACTAACATGTTGTCCTTTTTGTTCTATTTTGTTTTCAGACATAAAATACTTAGCACGATTAATTTTCTCAATAGCACCATCAATTAACATTTGAATTAACATGTGCGGATCCGCATCTTCTACACCACTGGTTGCGTTTACATTATTGTAAGCTAATGCGCCAGAAAGTCCCATATTGTTATTCCTCATTAAAAAATATTTATAGATGTTTCAGATGTAGATTAATCTTTTTTACCACCAAAACCGGGTAAATTTTCAAATTGCTGTGCTATGTATGATTGAGTACTGTTCATTTGGGCAACTATGGCATCCATAGTTGCAAATTGATTAGTTAATCTAAATTGTAATTTCTCAATTTTTAACTCAAGATTTAAGCGGTCGTCCGCAATTCGATCGAGTTGTGAATTAAGAGAATTTTCACGGGTGGTAATAATGCCGCTAGTGCCCGTGTAATTGCTAACAAGATCTCTTAGCTGGGTAGCAAAACCGCCATCGCCTGAAAATAGATCATCAAACTGGTCAAAATCATTTGTTATTGCTGAATCTAATATGTCACTATCGATTTCTAAAGTACCATCTTGTTTAGTGCTGATACCAATAGATGACAAACTATTGAAACTACCCGTGACATCTTCGACAGCTGAAGAAAATAAATTCCTTATCTGAGAAGAAACTTGTCTTAATGTATAGTCGCCAAGTAGTAAACCTGGCTCATTAGTATCGGCTGAACCTAGTTGTTTTGTCACCTCAGAGAAGGTGTTATATGCTTCTACAAAACTTGAAATTAAAGATTTTGTGCTGCCAGTATCTAAGGCAACGGTTAGTGATTCTGTATCTCCAATAGTTTCTTGTTCTTTCTTAACATTGATAGTGACGCCATCAATAATGTCAGAGAAGGTATTGGTTGAACTTGATGCTGTAAAACCATCAATCTTTATGCCTGCATCGCTTGCTGATTGAGTTGAAATTAACCCAGTTGATAAATCGGCTAACGACGCATCACCGGTAAAACTGACTGAAAGGTCGTTTCCAGCACCTAGTGTCGATGAATCAAAAGTTAATACGCTACCTGTGTCTAAACCTTCAGTCACATTATTAAGTAAATTAACTGAAACGAAGGTATTGTCCGTAGCCGCATTAATGTTATTTCGAATATCTTCAAGGGAGTCGGTCGCTGAAACATCGATATTAAATGTTTCTGTCCCGTCAGTAAATGTTAGCGTACCAATACCAAAAGTTGTACCACTGCCCCCAGTAAAAACATTTGATTTATGAAAGCTTCCCTTAGCAATTGAAGTCACTTCAATATCATAGTCTCCGGGAGTTGCCGTAGATCCAGCTGTAGCGGTGAAAAATTCATTGCTGGATGTGGTTACTGAACGTTTATCAAAGTTGGAACTTAGGCTCAAATCGAGAGCGGCGGAGCGAAGTTCGTCAAGTGCTGAACTCAACCCTCCTAGTCCAGTTAAAGTGAATGTCACGTCTGTTTCGAAGCGGTCTAGGCTTCTTTGTTTTGGTGCTCTTTCAGCAGCTACTAATGCATCAACGATGGATGATACATCCAACCCTGAGCCTAATCCGCCAATACTGAGAAGTCCCATAATCTATTAACCTATATTCGAATTCAATTTGTAAAAAGCAACCAAATCATACTGCAACTGTTATCGGCTGTCCCGAGGGAAAAATTAATATTTTTTAACTTAATTTAGAACTATTTTAACCTATTAGATATTATGCAATTAATAGACCAAAAAAGAATTAATTATGATATATAAAAAGGGAGGTTATCCCTCCCTTTTTATTACACTTTCTCTTGTAACAAGACACCGCTATTTCCGGCATCTTGTTCATTGAGCTCCTTCAAGCGTCTGGATAGATTTAAAAGCTCTTCTGGAGGAAACTGCCGGATTAACTCGTCAGTTTCCTTATCAATCACTCTGACTATCGTAACGCCAAGTTCTTCATCAACTTGAAATTGCAGGCTTCGATCAATGCTTTGATTGAATTGCTGAAGCTCTTCAATCTCGTTCTTGACCTTTTCCTTGCTAACCTTGGTTTCTTTATTTTCACTAAGATCAACTTTCCTGATATCCGCAGGACTAGCCTTTGTAACAGGTTGCAATTCTGATGAGCGATTGTTGCTGTTTCCTAAAACACTTGATGCAGAAGGTGCTCCACTCGTATCTAGCGGTAAATTTTTGCCGCTAAATACCGAGGTCGATTGAAAGTTGTTTGCTAGATTTACAATAGCCATAACAAATTACCTCTATGAGCGAAAGAGAAAGTCAGCCTAAGCCAACTCCCTCCATAAACGTTAAATTGTAAATTTAAATAACTCATTATTTAACGTTTACCTTCAACTTATTGTAAAAGTGAAAGTACAGACTGGCTAGAAGCATTAGCTTGCGCCAAGATGGATAAACCAGCTTGTTGCAATACTTGATTCTTAGCCAAGTTAGCTGTTTCAACAGCAAAATCAGTATCACGGATACGAGATCGTGCTGCTGATACGTTTTCAATGATACTGCCTAAGTTCGATATAGTGCTGCTTAAGCGATTTTGGATTGCACCTAAATCCCCTCGTTGAGAGTCTATAGTTGTTAACGCCGCATCGACTACATCAATTGCTGATTGTGCTCCCGCAAAAGTACTTATATCAATAGTACTAACACGATTACCCGTATCAGTGATCGTACCGACACCTGCCGCTGCTGTTGTAGAAGTAGTAACACCGCCAGTCCCTGAACTTGATAAAAGAGAACCAGAAGTGCTAGCAGTAGTTGTGAAACTAATATCACCTGTAACTAGAGATCCTTCACCAGAAGTGACTGTGACATTGTTTCCTATAGCAGCACCATTTGCAAAATTCCTAGCTTGAACTTGAACGGTATTTGCTACTCCACCGCCTTGAACTTGGGTGACATCGTTAAACACGACATCAGCACCAGTTTCGTCGACGATGTCCAATGTTCCATCAGCGTTATCTGTCACTGTTAGATTAGATAAACGAGAATCGGCATCAATTGCAGCCTTGACGGCAGTAGCCGTGGCAGTATCAGTTGTATTACCAGTAACAGAGGTTAGTTGGATACCATTAACGGTGAAAGTAGCGGTGTCGCCAGCATTATCAAAGTTTGCAAAGGTTACCCTTGCAGTTGTTTTTGCATCGGCCGTTACTTTACCAACAGTAGAGTTTATTTTATCCTGAATTGACCTGACCGATTCATTTGCACTTACAGAAATATCAGTTGATTTTCCATCAATTGCAAAAGTTAGAGTCTGGTTTTCATCAATTAAACTAGCAGGAGTTGCCGCAGTAGCTGAAGCACCAGCGGTAGCGAACCCGCCAAAACTTAAGGTGTTGATTCTACCAAGATCTTCACCTCTCGAAGATGCTATGCTGAAACTGATTGTCTCTGCAGCAAATGCACCTACTTGAAATGCTTGATTTGAAAAAGAACCGTTTAATACACCTCGTGAACCAAACCTAGTGGTGTTGGCAATCCGATCAACTTCAGATTGTAATTGAGATACCTCTGCTTGAAGTGCTTCCCTTTCCGATACACTGTTACTGGCGTTTGATGATTGTAAAGATAGATCCCTTATACGCTGTAAGATGTTAGTGGTTTCTTGCAAAGCTCCTTCAGCTGTTTGTGCAAGTGAAATACCATCATTAGCATTTCTTACAGCAACGCCTAACCCATTGATTTGAGAGGTTAACTGATTAGAAATTTGTAGACCCGCTGCATCATCTTTCGCACTATTAATTCTTAAACCCGTGGAAAGACGTTGAAAAGTTGTGCTTAAAGCTTCGTTTGTTTTGCCTAGAGAGCGTTGAGCGCCAATAGACGATACGTTTGTTTGTATAACATTACCCATGATAAATCTCCTAAACCTTTGATATTTAAGCGGTATAAGATAAGGCTGAGAACCAAAATCTAAACTTAAAATTACAAAGTGCTTAAAAATAAGGATAGAAAATAACTGCTATCCGCGTATGTCTTAGTGTTAAGACGTTTTGAAAAAGAAGTCTGAGAAACATCTAATTCAAAGGTTAAATTAGTGCTTCATCTAGAGGTGATATCCTGAATAATCATCGCCTGAGAAACAATAATCTAGTGATCGCATATTGCTGAGAACAATTTGCATTCACGAATAGGTATCGGCGGTAGAAAGTACGACTTTAAAAAAGGTGTGATTATTTTTAATAAAAAATTAAAATAATTTGCGATCGAAGAAGCCGCCTACGATAGCAATGTACCGAGGCGGTTCGTTTTACCTTAGAGCTACACCTAAAGTTGTCGTACGGTAGGGGGCGCTTCACTAATCATCTTACTAACCTTGCAACAATGTTAAAACAGACTGACTTGATGCGTTTGCTTGAGAAAGCACTGACAATCCGGCCTGTTGAAGCACTTGGCTTTTAGCTAAATTAGAGGTCTCGACAGCATAGTCGGTATCTCTAATTCTCGATCTAGCCGCAGATACATTTTCTATAATACTCTGCAAGTTCGATATGGTTGAAGACAGTCTATTTTGTACGGCACCTAAATCTGCACGGTTTCTATCAATTTGTTTGATAGAAGCATCAACAATAGCTATTGCCGATTGAGCTCCTGTATCCGTTGAAATATCGAGTGAACTTACTCTACCGCCTGCGGTAGCATTACCAGCAACAGAGGTAGTACCGATGATACCCCCCGATCCGGTTGCTGTAGAGCCGATCAATGAAAATGTAGCGTTTGTATCAGAAGTTGTGAAGGAAATATCTCCTGTGACTACAGTACCTTCAGAAACAGCATCTAGTGTTACAGGTGAACCTCCTGCTGTGCCTGCTGCATTCACGAAATCAACGGTCATTGTTTCATCTGTATCGGTTGCTGTTAGAGCTGTTATTTGAACTGATATATCTGCACCGGTTTGATCCGTTAAACGGACTGTATCCGCCGTAGTGTCAACAACTACTTCAAGATTAGACAATGCGCCAAGCTGCTGAATTCCAGAACCTAAAGCTGTCAATAAAGCATCTTCAGTCGCTCCGGTTACGACGATTGAAGTGTTTCCGTTAATGCTAACGCTAAAAGACTCATCTCCATCTAAAGTCCCAGTAAAGGCAAGTTCTGCTGTTGTTTTTGCATCAGCAGTTATATTTGGGACTTCGGAATTAATTTTATCAGCTATTTGCAATGCAGAATCGCCAGCGGCGACCGAAACTGCGGCGCTTGTAGTATTAATCCCGAAAGTTAGTGTGTCGGCAACAACTGAGCTTGCAGGAGAAGTTGAAGTAGCGGTTACACGATTGGATGCGAAGCCGGTGAAAGCGAGATTGTTTATACCCAAATCATCAGCTCTTGCAGAATTGATAGATAAATTAATTGTTTCAAAGGCTTGCGCGCCGACCTGAAATTGTGAACCTGTCAGTGTACCGGTCAAGATATTACGGCTACCAAATCGAGTTGTATTTGCGATTCTGTCGACTTCTAATACAAGTTGTTGAACTTCCGCGTTTAGTGCAGCACGTTCAGATGGTCCGTTACTACCGTTTGCACTTTGAATAGAAAGATCGCGTATTCTTTGTAAGATATTGGTCGTTTCTTGCAATGCACCCTCTGCAACCTGAGCAAGTGAGATACCGTCATTAGCATTTCTAGATGCTACGGTAAGTCCGTTGACCTGAGAGGTTAAGCCGTTTGATATTTGTAATCCCGCGGCATCGTCTTTCGCACTATTGATGCGTAAGCCTGAAGATAATCGCTGAAAAGTTGTTTGCAGCGAACCGTTAACATTGGTTAAGTTTCGTTGCGCATTAAGAGACGATACGTTTGTTGATAGTACGTTTCCCATTACATTTACTCCTATTTTAATACTGCAAACAACGGAAATCAGTCAGGGACGTCAAACGTTGTCAAAGCATAAACAAATAATAAAAATTAATTGGGAAAGAAAAACTGAGAATTGTTCTTTCGATATAAAACCGAACACCTGAGAATTGTCGATAAGCTTTAAAAAGAAACTGAGAATGTCTTTTCTAAAGTGAGAGAAGTTGAGATTCTCCGCTCACAAAGGCTATCGGCGGTAAAAAACTCGACTTTAGAAAAATATGGACTTAGACAGAATACTTTTGATTGTTTCTTTCAAAATCATATAAATAAAGCGACCTAGTGAATATTCAAAAACTGGCATAGGCTTTGCTTTGTCCTATGTAGCCAATATAAATATTAGTGAAAAAATCATTACCCATGATAAATCTCCTAATGCTTATAAAGGTCTTGCTCTTAGGAGCAATGTTGAAGTCTAAGACTTGAGTTGCTGAGAACAGCTTATATTAAGGGCTTTAGCGCGAAGCTTTAAGTCAGGTGGTTGCTGAGAACAGCCACCTAGTGCTTAACTTCTGTCGTACGGTAAGGGGTCGCCAGTCGACCCCTTTTCTTTTTCCGGCAAAAAAACTCCTTGTTTCGCGATAATCAAAATTTAGAAAGCGGAAAACTTTCACCGCTTTTGTATTGTCCATCTACGAACCAATCATCAAGTAACAAAATGGTAAGGGTAGTAAATTTTTAATTTTCGTCTAAATACTGCCAAAACTTTGACATTTCTTTAATTCTCAGCTAGAAATACTTCTATCTTATTAATTTATTTAAAGTTATTGGTCAATAAACGACCGATGCCTTTGTAGATAACTCCTTTGTAGGTCTATGAAATGAGTGATATTCAACAGTTAATGATTATTGACGATAACGATGTCAGTCAACATGATTTAAAAACCATCCTTGAATTCATTGGCGAACAAACAATCAATGGTGCGAGCGATACTTGGCGACCATTAGTCGAGCACCCAAATAAGATCAAAGGAATTATCGTCGGCCATCTTGAGCAGTACAGCGACTTAAACGAATTATTGAGTGAGATTGTATCGCTAGATAGCACAATGCCGATCGTTTTAATGAATAACCCATTAAATAAAAAAAGTACAACATCAGTCGCTTCTAGTCAGCTCAAACAAAACTTGGTTGCCCATCTTAGCTGGCCGCTCAAAGAGAGTGAATTGCTGGCATCTATCTATGCTTGCCAAGCTTGTCGAACAAGTCAATTAACGCCTCATCAAGTGAATCGTTCACAATCTTTGCTAGGAGATATGGTGGGGCAAAGCGATGGGATGGCAAGTATTCGAAAATTAATCGAACAAGTAGCTGATAGCGATGCAAGCGTATTAATTCTTGGTGAGTCAGGAACGGGTAAAGAAGTTGCAGCTAGAAGTTTGCATAACTTATCGGAAAGGGCAAATAAGCCATTTGTACCTATCAATTGTGGAGCGATACCGGCAGAACTTTTAGAAAGTGAGCTTTTTGGTCATGAAAAAGGGGCTTTTACCGGAGCGTTAACTGCCAGAAAAGGAAGATTTGAACTTGCTGAAGGTGGAACAATTTTCCTTGATGAAATAGGTGATATGCCGATGCCGATGCAGGTGAAATTACTGCGTGTATTACAAGAAAGAACCTTTGAAAAAGTCGGCAGTAATCAATCAATTATCGCCGACGTAAGAATTATTGCGGCTACTCACCGAGATTTGCCAACAGAAGTTAAAGAAAATCGTTTCAGAGAAGATTTGTTTTATCGATTAAATGTATTTCCCATAGAAATGCCAGCAATGAGAGAAAGGTTAGAGGATATTCCTCAGTTAGTGAATGAGTTAGTTTCAAGGCTTGAGAGGGACAAACGAGGTTCCGTCAGACTGAGTCCTAACGCGACTCGATCTTTGATGAGTTGTGATTGGCCCGGTAATGTGCGGGAGTTGGCTAATTTAATGGAAAGACTCTGCATACTTTTTCCCTACGGTTTGGTTGATGTAAAAGATCTACCAGCAAGCTACCAAAATGAGAATTTAGATAGCTATGATATACCTGAGTTTGCTCAACAATTACGTAGCTCAACATCTGCACCGGTTGTTGCTATCAGTGAAACAGACGGAGTTAAAGCAAAAATTCCGGCAAAAGGTGTCGATCTAAAAGAATTCCTCAAAAATCTTGAAATCTCTTATATTGAGTTAGCTCTATCAGAAGAGGATGGCGTGGTTGCGAGAGCGGCTAAACGCTTATCAATGCAGCGAACGACCTTGGTAGAAAAAATGAAAAAACACGGTCTCAACAAAACCGAATAACTCTCTTTTTTTAAATAGACAAAAAATTGACAGAGACGCTGTTCTACATTGTCGGTTTTCATCCAACCCATTGAAATAAAACGAAATTAAATAATCGGCATGTAAATTGCTCTGCTAGTCAGTGATTGTTAAAGCTGTGAATACTTTGGCACTTTTACATTGATTCTAACGAGGATTATATGCCACAAACTGTTCAAAATATTTCGTCTGCTGCTGTTGCGGAACCAAACTGTGTTGATCCAAGTTTTACAAAATCTGAATACTCTGCCTCAGATAAGTCAAACCCAAATCCGCAATTAAGTTCAGTTATGTCAGATCTTAACCGTCTATCCAAGTCTTTTGTTAACTCCTATCAAAATCTTGAAGGACAGGTTGAGCAGCTTAACGGTCAGTTACAAAATGCAAGTGAGCAACGAAGTGAAGCCATCGAAGAAAAACAAAAACTAGTCGATGAGAAGCAGGCTATTACCGATAGACTGCAAAACTTGCTTGCAATATTACCCTCCGGGGTTGTTGTATTAGATGGTGACGGGATTGTACGAGACTGCAATGTTGTTGCTATAAACATCCTCGGAAGGCCTTTGTTAGGTGAGTCTTGGTTAGATGTAATAAACCGTGCTTTTTTACCTCAAGCTGATGATGGTCACCAAATTTCATTAAAAGATGGGCGTAAAGTTCATATTGAAACCCGTGCTTTAGATTCTGAACCCGGTCAAATGATAGTACTAACCGATATGACCAAAACTAGACAGCTTCAAGCGCAGTTAAGCCAACGACAAAAATTATCCAGTATGGGTAAAATGATCGCGTCATTAGCGCATCAAATCCGTACCCCACTTTCCGCCGCTATGCTTTATGGTTCTCATTTGACAGGTAATAAAATTTCAACTGAAAAAAAGCAGGAGTTTAGCGAACACTTGCTTGAACGACTTAAATTTATGGATCGACAAATAAGTGACATGCTTAATTTTGTCAAAGGTGAACGAAAAGGAAAACAAACTTACCTTATCAACGAATTATGTGCATCAATTCAAGATGCTTGTGCATCTTTTAACCATCCTATTAGATTCAATATTGATAATAATAGTTTTGAAGGGAAGCATTTAATACTCGATAAAGATAGCTTAGTTGGTGCCGTCAGTAATCTTGTCGATAACGCAATAGATGCAACCCAAGATGATACCGAGGTGGTTGTTTGTATAAAAGTCACAGCAAATAATCGATTACTCATTCAAGTAATAGACCAAGGACAGGGCATTGATGAAAAACAAAAAAAACAATTGTTTGAGCCATTTTATAGCACCAAAAATCATGGGAATGGACTCGGACTTGCGATCGTTTATGGTGTTGTTATTGACCACCAAGGAATGATTAATATCGATTCAATTTTAGGTAAAGGAAGTGAGTTTAATATCCTTCTTCCAACAATAGGCGACGAAAAAAAATCAATCAAAGAAGATGTTTGTAAAGGAACCCAAAGAGAAGCGTTGGGGGACAAAATTTATGGCTACTAAAGTCCTTGTTGTTGAAGACGATTTTGCGTTAAGAAGTGCTTTAACCGCAAGTTTGGAAGTTTCTGGTTATAAAATTGAAGGTTGTGAAAGTGCCGAGTCTGCAATAGCACTACTTGGAAAAACGCCTCAACTTGATATGGTGGTTACTGATATTCAAATGGAAGCCTTGTCAGGCATTGACCTATTAAAGTATATCAGAAAAGAGAATCTACAATTACCAGTCATATTAATGACAGCCTACGGCGATATTAACGACGCTGTTGAAGCGATGAGAGTTGGCGCGTGTGATTATATTCAAAAACCATTTGAACCAGAAAAATTGATTGCTTTAATCGAGGAATATCTACCGCAATCATCCGGTGAAGAAGTTGTGATTGAAGATCCTGCCAGTAAAAATATTTTTCAGTATGCAAAAAAAATAGCAATGACCAATTCGAATGTTCTGTTGTCAGGAGCTAGTGGAGCAGGCAAAGAGATAATGGCCAAGTTCATTCACCGAAATTCTCCTAGAGCGAACAATAAGTTTGTTGCAATTAACTGCGCTGCCATTCCTGAAAATATGCTTGAATCAACCTTGTTTGGATACGAAAAAGGTGCTTTTACTGGAGCGCATCAAGCTAACCTAGGTAAGTTCGAACAAGCTCAAGGTGGTACATTATTACTCGACGAAATTTCTGAAATGCCGCTGGCGTTGCAAGCCAAAATATTAAGAGTTATTCAAGAAAAAGAAGTTGAACGTTTGGGTGGAAAAAAATCAATCCAATTAGACGTTCGAATTATTGCTACCACTAATAAAGATCTAAAAGAAGAAGTTCAAAAAAACAATTTTAGAGAAGATTTATTTTACCGGCTTAATGTATTCCCCATTCACTGTTTGTCATTAAAGGATAGACCGAAAGATATTTTACCAATCGCTGAAAAACTATTGGCTAAATATAACCTTATTGACGCCAGAGGAAGCTTGGCTTTTTCAGCCAAAGCTAAATCGAAACTAGTGAGTTACTCTTGGCCTGGGAATGTCCGAGAGCTTGATAACTTAGTTCAGCGGGTTGCAGTTCTTGCAAGTGATAAAACAATTGCTGCCGAAGATGTTGTTTTTGAAGGTCAATGCATCAATAGGTTTGATAGTAACCCTATTGAAGGACAAAAAATAGCGACGCAGCCAGAAGATAGCCAACTTGGAAATGATATGCGGCATCACGAATATCAAATAATTATAGAGGCGTTGATGAAGTGTCACGGCAAGAAAAAAGAAGTCGCAGAAAAATTGGGAATTAGTGCCAGAACATTAAGATATAAATTAGCCAAAATGCGGGAAGCAGGTTATAGCATTCCCGATAAAAAATCGATAGCTTAAAGGTTTAAATATGAAAACGACCATGGATACAAATCAGCTTCTTTCACAGATGCAGCAGCTGAGTAAATTAGCAAAAGCGGGTGAAAATTCAGCAATTAATACAGCTACTCCTGCTAGTGCTGAATTTGGTGGGTTACTCACTAAAGCCATTAATTCTGTTAATCAGCAACAGGCGGAAGCAGGGCTTTTAGCAAGGCAAGTTGAGGCAGGTGATGGCGGAGTGAGTTTAGTTAAAGCCATGATCGCTTCACAAAAAGCGAGCGTTGCATTTCAAGCTACCATGCAAGTACGAAACAAGGTAGTTTCTGCTTATCAAGATATCATGAACATGCCAATCTAATTGTAATGATTAAAGTATCATTTGAACCTAAGTAAATAATCGTGAAAGCGAATAAAAATAGATAACTGGAGTAACAAAAGTGGCAGAAGCAGCAACTACAGAAATGATTCAAGTCGAAGGAGAGTCAGTAGGTGTTTTATCCGGAATAAGCAGTTTAGCACCGCTCAAACAGGTTGGTATTTTGATCGCTATTGCAGCAAGTATTGCAATGGGTGTTTTTGTTGCTATGTGGTCTAACGATCCACCAATGCGTCCATTACCCAATTTAACTGCTGAAGCATCAATGGACGTAATTAATTATTTAGAGCAGCAACAAATACCTTATAAAGTAGCCACCAACGGAAGAGTCTTAGTTCCTCAATCTAATTTTAAAAGAATAGAAATTGAACTGGGCGCTCAAGGCGTCGCGTTAGAAGATGCGAGTCAACGATCCTATCTTGATAAAGATAGTGGTTTTGGTGTTTCTCAACGAATGGAAAAAGCTCGCTTATTGCGCAATCAAGAAAATCAACTCAAACAGACTTTAGAGCAGTTTAATGGTGTTCGTGCGGCGAAAGTTCATTTGGCTATCCCTAAAGAATCTTCATTTATAAAAAATAGACGTCAAGCGAGTGCTTCGGTGTTATTGAATTTATATTCACGAGGTTCGCTTTCAGAAGAGCAAAGTAATGCTATTGTCGATTTAGTGGCCGGAAGTATTCCCAACATGGAAAGAAGCAACGTAACTATAACTGATCAGTTCGGTCGTTTATATCATTCTGGATCAATGAATAGCACCCAACAATCGAGCTCAAGAGAACTAAATATTGTTAGAGAAAGGCAGCAAGATATTCGTAGTCGAGTTGAACAAATATTAACACCTATCGTCGGTGCCGCGGGTTATACGGTGCAAGTTAATTTAGATATGGATTTCAGTAAAAAAGAACAAACCATGCAGACCTTTAACCCTGATTTTCCAGCGATAAGAAGTGAGCGAACCATCGAAGATAGCAATAGCTCCGGTGGCGCAGGCGGTATTCCCGGAGCTCTTTCAAATCAGCCGCCCGCTAATTCAACTATTCCCGCTGGGGGAGGTGCTGCTAATAACACTAATGAAAGTGCAAGTAATCGTAGACTGGAAGCAGAAAGAAATTTCGATCTTGATACCACAATTAGTCACATTTTACCTCAGGTTGGAGTGGTTAATCGTTTGAGTGTTTCCGTTGGACTTGATTATGTTGAAGACCCTAACAACGCGGGTCAAAAGGTTGCGCGAGATGCTGCAGAGTTAGATCGTATTAGTCGGTTGATTCAAGCTGCCGTCGGTTTCAAAATTCAAAGAGGCGATTTGGTGAGCGTAGAGTCATTTCCTTTTGTTGTTGCAGAAACATTGCCTGAACCAATACCGCCGGAATTTTACGAAGAAGAATTATTTCAATCATTATTAAAACCTGTTATTGGATTAATCTTGGGCTTAGTTTTAATCTTTATCGTATTAAAACCGGCATTTAACAAACTATCCACTATTCCTGCACCAGTTGCACCGTCCGGTGGTTCCAGTGGAAATGAATTTGATGAACTAGGAAGCGGTTTATCAGGCACAACGGGATTAGATGATGATAAAATAACCTTAGCCGGACATGAAAACTTAGAGCTGCCACCGCCAACGGTGGGTGAAGTTGAAAAACTAGAGCAAGCAAAAGGTGTTGTAAATAATAATCCAACTCTCGTTGCGCAACTTGTTAAAGGGTGGATCGAAGAAGATGCCAGATGATGACAAACAAGAAAAAATTTCAGGTGTAGAAAAAGCATCTGTCTTATTGCTTTCTTTAGGTGAGGAAACTGCTGCGGAAGTTCTTAAACATATGGGACCTAAAGAAGTTCAAGTTCTTGGTATGAGTATGGCTTCCCTTAAAAATGTTGGTAAAGGTACGGTAGAAAATGTTGTTGGGGAATTTTTAGAAAAAGTTGAAGAACAAACTGGAATCGGTATCGGCACAGAGGATTATATTCGCAGTACGCTAAAAACGGCATTGGGTGATGATAAAGCAGGAGGCATTATCGATCGAATCTTAGCTGGAGCTAACACCAAAGGACTAGACACTTTGAAGTGGATGGATCCTCGTTCGGTGGCTGATGTAGTCCGCTTTGAACACCCTCAAATTCAATCGATTATTCTTTCCTATTTAGATCCAGACCAAGCAGCCGAAGTATTAAAGCTTTTGCCTGAAAAAGTAAGAGTTGATCTAACCATGCGGATTGCTGCTCTTGAAGCCGTTCAGCCTGACGCTTTGCAAGAACTCAATGACATCATGGAAAAACAGTTTACCGGCAGTGGCTCTAGTCAAGCACACGAAATAGGGGGAGTTAAAAAAGTCGCTGATATTATGAACTTTATGGACGGTACTAACGAAGCTCTGATCATGGACTCGCTGAAAGAAACTGATGAAGATCTTGCCCAGAAAATCCAAGATCTAATGTTTGTATTCGATAATTTGGAACAGGTAGATGATCGTGGCATTCAAGCTCTGCTCAGAGAAATTTCTACCGATACGTTGCTTGTTGCGTTAAAAGCCTGTGAAGAATCGATAAAAGAGAAAATGTTCAAGAATATGTCCAAACGTGCTGCAGAATTAATGAGAGATGATTTGGAAGCAATGGGCCCAGTTAAATTAAGTGAAGTTGAGTCCGCTCAGAAAGAGATATTAACTATTGCAAGAAGAATGGCCGAGTCAGGTGAAATAGCCTTGGGTGGTAGTGGCGAAGAAATGGTTTAACGCTAAGCAGGTATAACACAACAGGTATAATTGATGCCAAATCGCACAATGACCGGTATCATTGATGAAATAAAGAAGCATTAATAAAGAAGTATTAATAGAGAAACGAATGGTATTTAAAGCAAAATCGGAAGAACCTATCAAGCCATTAAGGAATGTCGAACAATACCAGTCTTGGCAAATGCCAGATATTGACTCTAAAGGCAGTAAAGTTTTTCGTCAACCGCAAGATGAAGAATCGGGAATTGAAAAAAAAACAGTCGAACTAGTTTCTGAAGAAGAATTGCAAGCAATTAAAGATAAGGCTTATTCTGAAGCCTATGAAAAAGGACACAAGGAAGGACTAAGTGCTGCGGCTGCTGAGATAGAGGAAAAACAGCAGCTTCTTTGTAAAATGATCGAGCAACTTGCTTATCCTCTTCAGCAATGTGGTGAAAAAACTGAACAGGAGCTACTTGAGCTAGCATTTGCTATATCGAGACAAATTGTTAGAAGGGAGCTAAAGCAAGATCCCACTCAGTTAATTTCGATTATCCGTGATGCTTTGACTCAACTTCCTGTCGGCGCAAAAAATATTCAAATTCTACTTCATCCAGATGATGCAGCGATTGTTAAAGAAGTACTTTCAATCGATACCAATTCATCTGATTCACGTTGGCAACTTGTTGAAGAGCCATCGATGGAAAAAGGTGGTTGCTTGTTAAAAACCGATAACTCAAATGTTAATGCTTCAGTTGATAGGCAGATAGCCGTTTTGTTCAGTCAAATTGCCGGTGGTGAAAGAGCAGGAGAAGACGATGCTAACGGATGAGCGTTTTTGTGAGTATCTTAACCTACATAAACATCAGTTAGAAAACGTTAATTCGATCGTAGTCGAAGGACGTTTAACTCGAATGATTGGCATGACGTTAGAAGCCGTTGGATGCAATGTTAACATCGGTGAGCGCTGTCAAATAGAAACCAATAATGGAAAGATGGAAGATGCAGAAGTCGTAGGCTTTTCCGACGACAAGATGTATTTGATGCCGATTGGAAGTATTCAGGGATTAGGTCCCGGTGCGAGGGTAATTCCAACGGGCAAAGCACCAGAAATTCCAGTTGGCAATTCGCTGCTCGGACGGGTTTTAAATGGGCAGGGGCAACCCATTGACGATAAAGGTCCGATCCATTGCCTTCAAACTCGACCACTAGCCGCTGAAACCATTAACCCACTTAATCGGAAACCTGTTGAAGAAGCACTTGATGTGGGTGTACGTTCTATCAATTCAATTTTGACCGTCGGACGTGGACAACGTATGGGCTTAATGGCCGGAAGTGGTGTTGGAAAAAGTGTTTTATTGGGCATGATGACTCGTTTTACAGAAGCTGAAATTATTGTGGTCGGGCTCATCGGGGAGCGGGGACGAGAGGTCAAAGAATTTATCCAACAAATTTTAGGCGACGAAGGCTTGAGTCGAGCCGTCGTTGTTGCAGTACCGGCAGATAATTCGCCTCTTATGCGGATCCAAGGTGCGATGGCTGCAACCACTATTGCGGAATATTTCCGTGACCAAGGTAAAAACGTGTTATTACTGATGGATTCTTTAACTCGTTTTTGCCAAGCACAAAGGGAGGTTGCTCTGGCAATCGGTGAACCACCTGCAACTAAAGGATACCCACCCTCAGTTTTTGCACGATTACCACAATTGGTTGAAAGAGCGGGCAACGGCGATCATGGAGGTGGTTCAATTACTGCATTTTATACCGTACTAGCTGAGGGCGATGATCAGCAAGATCCAATTGTTGATGCATCAAGAGCGATCCTTGACGGTCATGTTGTGTTATCCCGAGAATTGGCTGACATGGGACATTATCCGGCAATTGATATCGAAGGCTCTGTCAGTCGTGTAGTTAATCAAATCACAACTGATGAGCACAGAGAAGCGATTACTCAATTAAAATATTTGTATTCTACTTACCAACAAAATAAAGATCTTATCAGTGTTGGCGCCTATCAAAAGGGTAGTGATCCGGTGATTGATGACGCAATTGAAAGTATGCCATCAATACGCTCATTCCTATGCCAGAATATCAATGAAAAGGTGGAAATGAGTGAAAGTATTGATGAACTTAGACAAATGATGACGCAATAAAGCCAATAAAGAGCTAGAATTAGCTTATTGAGGGGGTCATTAGTTTTGATTGCCTTAGCTCTGATATTTTTATCGCAAGTCCCAAACAAATGATAATTCACTTAACGTTAGGAAAACGATGAACCCTTCTCGACGACTAAAACCGATTAAAAAGCTCGCCGATAATAAGGAAAAAAAGGCTGCTCAAAATTTAGGAAAATCTATTGAATTACGCAAACAAAACCTCGACAAACTCGGTCAATTAGTCAATTATCGCACAGAATATGTGCAATCTATGGCAATCAAAACTCAGAGAGGTATGACCGGTGATAAGCTACAACAATACCACATTTTTTTGACTAAATTAGATACAGCAATCGAACAGCAACAGCTAGTTGTTCAGCAAAGCGAAGAGGCTCTAAGCCAAAGAAAGGTTGATTGGCAGTCAGATAACAGTCGAGCTAATGCGATCGATAAAGCTATGAAGCATCTCCAACACCAGGAATCAAAAGCGGGAGATAAAAAAGAATCAAAACAAGTTGATGAATTGTCCACACAAGCCTTTTTACGAAGAAAACAATTTTAGCCTCTCTAGGATAAAGGGCTTTATTAAGCAAATTTTCGCCTCCAGAATTAACCTCCATTTATCTAAAATAGGCATATGCAAGAGTGAGATTTATTTCATTTGAATATTGTCAAATGCTTGTTTTGCACCGCCAAGAAGGATGATCAGGAATTTTTAAAAAAATCCAATGAAATTGATCAAAATATTAGTATCTTTTCAAATATCTGCTATACCTAATCTAGGGAGTTCGGCTTTTGCCTTACTCGGTAAAAATACATCGAACTGACAACCGCTTCGTTTTTGCAATATCTAAACAAAAGAGGACGTGAACTTTGGCTGATAAAACGACTGTAAGTCTTGGCACTGCGCTAGATATTATGCATGCATCTGGCCTGAAAGAGCGCCTTGCGGGAGCGCTAGATAAAAAATCTCATATTGTTCTGATTTCGGATAAGGTAACGCGCGCGGACACCGCTGGTTTACAGCTAATTTACGCATTTAAAAAAGAAGTCGAATCACAGCAAAAAGAATTGAGCTGGCAAAAGCCTTCCGATTCATTATTAGTTGCCTGTGAAGCGTTGGGTATGAGTGAGGCCTTAGGTGTTTAATAACTTTTTGATTAGCTATACAAAATAAAACTTGGAGATAGATTGCATGACTAAAATTTTAGCAGTGGACGATTCAGCTTCAATGCGACAAATGGTTGCTTTTACCTTAAAAAGCGCTGGGTTTGATGTAACTGATGCCTCTGATGGTGACGAGGCGTTACAAATAGCTAAAGGGCAATCATTTGATGTCGTAATTACCGATGTCAATATGCCTAACATGGACGGTATTACCCTTTGTAGAGAGCTTAGAGCTCTTCCAAGTTTTAAATTCACTCCCATTTTAATGTTAACGACAGAGTCTTCAGCGGATAAAAAACAAGCTGGACGAAGTGCTGGTGCCACAGGTTGGATTGTAAAGCCATTTAATCCAGATCAGTTGTTGGCAACCGTTAATAAAGTGATTGGTTAGACTATGCTCTGTCGCCATGTTCTTTCGTCTAGAGTTTTAGCGTCAGGTTCAAGCATTAGCCATATAAGAGTGTTAGGAAGATAAAATGGAAATCGATTTAAGCCAATTTCATGAAGTCTTTTTTGAAGAAAGTTTCGAAGGTCTTGATGTTATGGAACAGGAACTCCTTAATCTCGAGGAAGACACTGATCTAGAAAACGTCAATACTATCTTTCGAGCGGCTCATTCTATCAAAGGAGGAAGCGCAACTTTTAATTTTTCTCAAGTTGCCGAATTTACTCATGTGATGGAAACCTTGCTTGATGAAATGCGTGATGGCAAACGTGCCATTACTCGAGAAATTATTGATCTATTATTAAAATCAGTTGATTGTCTAAGAGGCATGCTCAATAAACTACAGGACGGAGAAGAAGTGAGTAACGATTATGTTGAATTAGTCGATTACTTTAATCAATTGCTGTCGAGTGATTCAAGTGGTTCAAAACAGCAAGATTCAGGTGAGTCGAATGCTGCTGACTTAGGTTCAAGTGAGCCAAAATCAGCAATCAGTGGTTGGTCTATTTCCTTTGCTCCAGAAAATTATATTCTGCAAACGGGTAATGAGCCTATTAGAATGTTTAAAGAACTTGCGGGTCTTGGTGGTCTCAAGGTCGAAGCTGACTTGTCTAAAGTTCCTAGCTTTTCGGAACTTGATCCTGAATTGTGTTTTATTTCTTGGCAACTAGAATTAGATACAAGCGAAGATGAACAGCCAGTTAAAGAGGTTTTTGAGTGGGTTGAAGACGACTGTAAGTTATCAATCAAAGCCATTGGCAGTGATCCTTCCTCAGACGTTCTAGAACAAGATGAAAAATTATCAGAGTCGGTTGTAGAAGAAGTAAAAGAAGAAGTTAATACTTCCGATACGACTAAAACTGATACCAGCACAGAAAAAAAACTAGTCCCAATAAGAACCGAACAAAGCAAACAAACGTCAGTAAAAAAAGCGGCGGCAACGGCATCTATTCGAGTTGGTATCGACAAAGTTGATACCTTAATTGACCTTGTTGGTGAGCTAGTTATTACCCAATCAATGTTAGGCGAATTAGGTGAAAACTTTGACATGAGCAAAGTTGAGCAATTAATTAGTGGACTGCGAGAGCTAGAAGCCAATACTAGAGAGCTGCAAGAAAGTGTGATGCGGATCCGTATGTTGCCAATTGGATTTGTTTTTAATCGTCTTCCTCGAATGGTGCGTGATCTTTCAGCTCAGCTTGGTAAAAAAATTGATCTTAAAATTGTTGGCGAAGAAACAGAACTCGACAAAACAGTGATGGAACAAATTGGTGATCCTTTGACTCACTTAGTTCGTAATGCGCTCGATCATGGCGTTGAATCCGTCGAAGATAGAATTGCTGCAGGTAAACCTGAAATCGGAGTGTTGACCTTGAATGCTTTTCATCAGGGCGGCAACATTATCATAGAAATTAAAGATGATGGTAAGGGGATTGACCCAGAAATTATTTACGCGAAAGCGGTCGAAAAAGGAATGATCGAAGATGGAATCGATATTCCCCATGAGCAAATCATTGGCATGATTATGGAACCTGGTTTTTCTACCGCCGCAGTCGTAAGTGATGTTTCAGGACGAGGTGTGGGAATGGATGTTGTTAAGAGAAATATTAACAACTTAGGTGGAAGTGTCGATATCGCTTCGGTTCTCGGAGAGGGGACAACTTTCACCATTCGTTTACCTTTGACTTTGGCTATTCTTGACGGCCAATTAGTTCGCTCGGCTGATCAAATCTATGTTATTCCTCTTGCTTCTATTGTTGAGTCGATTCCGCTTTCTGGAATTCAGGTTACTCGGATCGCAGGTGACATGCCGGTGTATAAAAATGAAGGTGAATATATTCCGATTGTTGATCTTAGACGGGAATTTGACATTCAGCTTGAAAAGCAATCGACTAATGAAGGCTTAATTGCAATTGTTGAAGGTGAAAATCGAAAAATTGCGATAAAAATAGACGAGCTATTGGGCCAACAACAGGTTGTTATAAAAAGTTTAGAAAGCCATTATAAATCGATTCAAGGCGTATCAGGAGCAACTATTCTTGGTGATGGTCGTGTGTCCTTAATACTCGATATTGTTGGTTTGTCAAAACGTTCGTCTGAAAGAATGTCTCGGGACCGAGAGCAAGTGGCTTAGTCGATTGATTTGACTAATTTGGATTTAAATTGAAGACAAAACATTTAGTTTAGGAAGATAGTGATGGCATCAGACATACAAGATGTTTTAAATGAACAATCTCAAAATCTCACGTCAATGAATATGGATCTTGGCGATGAAGATAAAGGAAGTCAGTTTTTGAGTTTTGATGTTGGCGGCGAAGAATTTGCTGTTAACATTTTAAGTGTACAAGAAATTCGAGGCTGGGAAAATCCAACCTTTTTGCCAAATTCTCCTATCTATATCAAAGGCGTTTTAAATTTGAGGGGAACTATAGTTCCCGTTATGGATTTAAGAAACCGTTTTAATTTCAAAAAAGCAAATTACTTAGATACAACGGTAATCATTATTCTAAAAGTTTCTCATGCCGATAAAGAACGTTTGATGGGGTGTGTGGTCGATGGTGTTTCTGATGTTTTTAATATGGAAGAATCTGAAATTTCAGATGTGCCAGATTATGGTAGTGGTGTTGACTCACGATTTACAGCAGGCGTGATGACGGTTGGTGAGCATGCTGTTACTTTACTTGAACTAACTAATTTATTGAGCCTCGATTTAATCAAGCATACCTATACTGGAGTTTCAAATGGTTGATGAAGTGATCGAAAAACAAAATCTTGAGCAACAATATCTGACATTCATTATGGGAAATGATGAATATGGCGTTGATATATTATCTGTTCAAGAAATACATTGTTGGGTTGAGCCTAGGCCAATGCCCAATACTCCAGATTATATTCGAGGAGTGATTGATTGGCGTGGAACAATCGTACCGATTATAGATTTGCGTGTGAGGTTTCAATATCCAGAATCAACTTATACCAGTACGACAGTTGTAATAATTTTAAAAACTAAATTAGCTGGTGAGCAAGAAGGGATTATCGGAATTGTCGTTGATGCTGTAGCAGATGTTTATGACGTCAAAGCTGATGACTTAAAAAAATCACCAAATCTGGGTAATAAAATTGATACAAAATTTATTAAAGGTATGACCAAAATTGAAGATTCAATGATTATTATTCTAGAGATCGCAAGGCTTATTGATCTTGATGAGTTGACAAAATAACAAATATTGGCAAAGAAAATTATTCAGATATTTGAGCGAGTGAGGCAGAGTTTTAACATGAACACAGAAACGCAACAAGAATCCCAAACTAATAGTAACGAAGGAACTGGTATGAACAACGATGCAGAAGCAAAACTAAATAGTATGTTAGCTCAAGCAGCTAATTCTTCGCAAACCGCAATGATGATGGTTGATACGGATTTAAAAATCACTTACTTAAACCCGTCTACATTAACACTTCTAAAATCGTTAGAACCAACAATGAAATCGTTATGGCCTGATTTTGAAGCCAGTGAAGAATACATGATGGGTAAATGTATTGATGACTTTCATAGAAATCCAGCACATCAGCGTAAAATTCTTTCTGACCCAAACAATTTACCTTATCAAACAAATATCAATCTTGGTGATAAAACTATCAATTTGAATGTTGCGGCGGTTTTAGACAGTCATGGAACTCACCAAGGGTCGAGTTTGGAATGGAGCGACGTCACGGAACAAGTAAAAAGTAATAATGATGTGGCTAGAATGTTAGGTGCTATGGAGGGGTCTGGTACTGCTACTATGATGGTGGATAGAGACATGATTGTGACTTATTTGAACCCATCAACCTACAAATTATTAGAAAGTTTAAGTAGTACTTTAAAATCTATCTGGCCAGATTTTGAACCAACAGAAAAGCATATGCTAGGCAAGTGTATTGATGATTTTCATAGAAATCCCGCTCACCAACGGAAAATTTTAGACGACCCTGCTAATTTACCTTATCAAACGGACATTAGGTTGGGCGATAAAACTGTTCGCTTAAATGTTGCAGCGATTTTGGACAGTGAAGATAAATATGTTGGCTCCAGTTTAGAGTGGTCAGATATTACTGAAATAAAGCAAAAAGAGATTTTAAATAATGATTATGCAGGTCAAATTGATGCGATATCTAAAGCGCAAGCTGTAATTGAATTTAACATGGATGGAACCATCATTACGGCCAATGAGAATTTCTTATCCACCGTGGGATATTCTTTAGATGAAGTGGTTGGCAAGCATCATAGTATTTTTGTCGAGCCGGAATTTAAATCAAGTGCTGAATACAGAGAATTTTGGGAAAAATTAAATCGTGGAGAGTATGAAGCTAAGGAGTATAAGAGAATTGGCAAGGGAGGGAAGGAGGTTTGGATACAGGCTTCTTATAATCCCATTATGGATTTAGATGGAAAACCGTTTAAAATTGTTAAATACGCCACTGACATTACTGCGCAAATGCTTGCTATGGCTCAAATAGATCAGTTAGTGCAAGGTGCAACAAGAGGTGAACTAGATGAGCGTATCGATAATTCAAACTCTCAAGGTTTTGTCGCTTCGCTAGGTGAAGGTATAAATACAATGTTAGATAAAATTGTGACACCTATTAATTCCTGTAAAGAAGTTTTATCCGAGATGGCTAACGGAAATCTACAAGAGAGTATGGAAGGTGAGTATTTTGGTACTTTCAAAGAGCTTCAAACGGCAGTAAATACAACCATTGAAAATTTAAGAAATATGGTTGGAGAGATTATGGAATCTTCTAGCCATGTATCAACTTCATCTCGTGAAATTTCTCAAGGTAACACTGACTTAAGCCAACGAACTGAAGAGCAGGCTTCGAGTTTAGAAGAAACGGCTTCAAGTATGGAGGAGTTAACGGCTACCGTTAAAGAAAATTCAGAAGCAGCGACTAAAGCAAACAAGTTAAGTGCTACAACCATGCAGCAAGCAGAAAGTGGCGGTAAAGTGGTAGAAGATGCGGTTGTTGCAATGAAAGAAATAAATAATGCATCTCGTGAAATTTCCGACATTATCGGCGTGATCGATGAAATCGCTTTTCAAACAAACTTACTAGCATTAAATGCTGCGGTAGAAGCGGCAAGAGCTGGTGACCAAGGTCGAGGATTCGCTGTTGTAGCTGCAGAAGTTAGAAACCTTGCGCAGCGAAGTGCCAGCGCAGCGAAAGATATTAAATCTTTAATTAGTAATAGTGTTGATAAGGTTAATCAAGGAACTGAATTGGTAAATGATTCAGGACAAAAGCTTTCAGAGATTGTCGAATCAGTTAGAAATGTTTCTGGACTGGTAAGCGAGATTGCTAATGCGAGTGAAGAGCAAGCAAATGGTATTGAAGAAGTTAATCAAGCGGTCACTCAAATGGATAATATGACGCAACAAAATTCCGCGCTTGTTGAAGAAGCCGCCGCTGCTGCAGAAGCATTAACAGAGCAAGCAGGTAACATGTTGGAGTTAATGAGTTTTTTCAAAACAGGCGATGAAAGTGGAGTGAAAAATAGCAAAATAGTTTCCCCCGTTATTAACAAGGCTGATAAGTCTAAGGCACCAGTTGTCGAAGATGATTGGGAAGAGTTCTAAAGATTGATTCTAAAATAATTAAAGCCGGATGTTCTAAACCTAAAGATAATAAAAAGGTTTTGTTCTGCGAATTAATTAAGAGTCAGGTCTAGTATGAATAGTTTGATAGAACCATTAAATGATGGAATGAACAAAAGAGGCTTTTGTGACAAAACAGAAAGTTGCCAAACACAGAGAGTTTGAATATTCAGCAAAAGATTTTGAGCGTATAGCAAAGATTATTTATAAGGTTTCAGGAATAAGTTTATCTGATCGCAAGGAAGATATGGTTTATTCGAGACTTGCTCGTCGTCTGAGAAAAATAGGGTTAACCACCTTCGATGATTATTTGAATTTTGTTAACAAAGATAGTGACGAACAGAAAGCTTTTGTTAATGCACTAACAACTAATCTGACACATTTTTTTAGAGAAGAACATCATTTCGAATATCTTAATGATGTGTTGTTTCCTGAAATATTTTCTAAGTTTAATAAACGCATAAGAATTTGGTCCGCGGGCTGTTCTACTGGCGAAGAGCCTTATACGCTTGCAATGGTTTGGGAACACTTACGTAACAGGCCAGCTAATATTGATTTTAAAATACTAGCGACGGATCTTGATACCAATGTTATAGAAACTGGTAAGCAAGGCATATACTCAAATGACAAATTAGCGCCAGTTTCACAAGAGTATATGAAGTGGTTTTCACAAACCCAAGTTTGTACATCTAATCAAAAACAAGTTGATGATCAACTAAAACAACACATCCACTTTAAACAACTTAATTTGATGCAGGAGTGGCCGATTAAAGGACCATTTCAATTGATTATTTGTCGAAATGTTCTAATTTATTTTGACAAGCCGACTCAGGAAAAATTAGTTAAACGCTATTATGATTTACTTGAACCCGGGGGATGTTTAATTTTAGGGCATTCAGAAAGTCTTGGTAATAATCGGGATTTATTTGACAACTTAGGTAAAACTATTTTTAGGAAATTAGGTTAATGGCTGTTGGTTTTGAAAGAGAAAATCTGCCATCTTGTTGGCAAGAGTTTAACCATATTAATCGTTATTGGGATAAGCATACGGGATTAGCTACGGCAAAAATTTTGCCGGGTGAATTTTATGTCACGGGTCACAATGAGGCAATAACCACGATTCTAGGTTCGTGTATATCTGCATGTGTGAGAGACCCAAAAGCAGGGTTAGGAGGGATGAATCATTTTATGTTGCCATTAGACAAAGGAGCAACAATTACACAAGAGGCTGATGCGGCTCGTTACGGTAATTTTGCAATGGAGCAGATGATAAATGACATACTTAGAAATGGTGGAAACAGAGATAACTTGGAAGTTAAGATCTTTGGTGGCGGACGTGTTATGAAAGGATTGACCGATGTTGGTAAGAAGAACATTCAGTTTGTTAAAGAATATATAGCAATGGAAGGGTTAAAATTATTAGCAGAAGATGTAGGCGGTAATTATCCTCGCAAGGTGATGTATATACCTAAAACGGGGAAAGTTAAAATGAAGAAACTCATTAATCGACACAATGATACTGTTGAAACAAGAGATGAAAGTTACTTTGATAAAATCACTCATCAGAAAACAGAGGGTGAAGTTGAGTTGTTTGACTAATTAGCATTTGTGAAAGTAATTAATTAAGATGGAAACAGTTCTGGATTTATATTATGTCAAAGAAAATTAGAGTATTGATTGTTGATGATTCTGCTTTTATAAGAGTTTTGTTAACCGAAATATTACAAAGTCATGAGCAGATTGAAGTGGTTGCGACCGCCGAAGACCCAATTGACGCAAGAGAAAAGATCAAAAAGTATTCTCCAGATGTTATTACCCTCGACGTTGAAATGCCCAAAATGGATGGCGTGACATTTTTAAAAAATATCATGCGCTTAAGACCTATGCCAGTCATTATGGTTTCGACTTTAACTCAAGCTGGAGCAGATATTACTTTGCAGGCGTTAGAAATTGGAGCTTTTGACTTTATTGCAAAACCTACGACTGATGTGAAAAATCGTCTCACTGAACTTGCAGATGAATTAACGGAAAAAGTGATTGCTGCGGCAAGCTGTAATAGGATTGCACTTGAATCGGCAGACAAAAAAGATAGTAGTGTATATAAACTAAGTAAAGAAAAAGAAAAATATGATTTAATCACCGTTGGGGCTTCTACCGGCGGCACGGAAGCTATCCGTGAAGTCGTTACTAGGTTACCTAAAGGTTTGCCACCTATTGTAATGGCCCAACATATTCCGGATACTTTTTCTACTTCCTATGCCAAACGCTTAAACACTGAATCAGCGATTGAGGTTCGAGAAGTTCGATCGCCAACCAAGCTTGAAAATGGTTTTGCTTATTTGGCTCCGGGTAGCCACCATATGAAAATAGAAAAAAAAGCCAGCGGTTTATGGGCCGTGCTTGATGATGGAGAAAGAGTCAACCGACATAAGCCCGCGGTTGACGTACTTTACAATTCAATTGTGGAACAAAAAATTAATCGTTGTTTGGGTATTATTTTAACAGGAATGGGAAAAGATGGGGCGCTTGGTTTAAAAAGACTTCGCGAAAATGGCGCTACAACCATCGCACAAGATGAGGCGAGTAGTGTTGTCTGGGGAATGCCAGGTTCTGCGGTTGCTATTGATGCGGCAGAGCATATTTTACCTTTGAATAAAATTGCCAGTTTCATTGTTAATAACCAGTGATTTTTTATGGTTATATTGACCTTTTTATGGTTTTAAAATTAATATAGAGAAATTTAATTTCTTGGACTATGCTTAGTTAAGTCAGTTTTAAATGTAACTAATTCGTTGTAGTTTAATATATTAATCATGTTTTTAGAGATGAAAAAGAGGAGCAAGTCATGGCAGTAAGTTCTGTTACTTCTGCGGATGGGAAGTCATTAACAATATCGATAGAAGGGCGTTTCGATTTTAGCGCTCATCAGGCATTTCGTGGAGCCTATGAGAAGGTTTCACCGATCCCTTCAGATATTATCGTTGATATGAGTGGTACGACCTATTTGGATAGTTCGGCGTTAGGTATGTTGTTGTTATTAAGAGATCATTCTGGTGGAGACTCGTCAAATATTCAACTTAAAAACTGTAATGAAGATATAAAGAAAATTCTCACTATTTCCAATTTCGAACAGCTTTTTAAATTAGTTTAATTTTATTTGGTAAGCTAGTTTGAAAATACTTATCGCCGATGATAATCATACTGATCGATTGATTCTCTCAAAGGTATTAGAGAATTTAAATCACGAAGTTGTTCAGGCTAAAGATGGATCTGATGCGATAGAACAATTTAAAAAACATGCTCCCGCTCTGGTGCTTCTTGATGTGCTTATGCCTGGCTATGATGGTTACGAAGTCGCCGAAATTATTAAAACAGATTCGAGCCGAGCATGGTTTCCAATCATTTTTTTAACCTCCTTAACAGAAGCCAGTGACCTTGCTAAATGTATTACAGCAGGCGGCGATGATTTTGTTTCTAAGCCGATCAATAAAATTATCATCAAAGCAAAAATTGATGCTTTTGAAAGGATTATTAATTTATATGACACGGTAGCAGAGCAAAGAGAACGGATTCAGTATCACCACGAACATCTTGTACAAGAGCAAGAAGCTGCGAAACGAATTTTTAATAATATTGCTCATCGAGGCTGTTTAGCATCCGATAACATCAATTACCACCTTTCACCTATGTCTATATTTAACGGCGACCTGATGTTAGCTGCTGAGCTTCCAATGGGCGGGATGAGGCTATTTTTAGCCGATTTTACTGGTCATGGTTTACCGGCAGCAATTGGAGCCATGCCAGCTTCTGAAATCTTTTATGGTATGACAACTAAGGGGTTTTCGATCCCCGATATGATGGTTGAAATGAATAAACGTTTATACAGCGTTTTACCCAGAGGGATTTTTTGTTGTGTTATTGTTATTGACATCGACTCGATTGATGAGGCATTAACAATTTGGAATGCCGGTGCACCGAATTCATTTTTAATTGATACAAAAAGCAAACAATTAACACCAATTCCCTCATCCCACCTTCCGTTGGGAATCCAATCACCCGAAAAATTTAAAGTAGCCTGTCAAAGCTTTGAGTTTACTAAACACCACAAGGTAATAGCTGTTACTGATGGCATTATAGAAGCTGAAGATATCCACGGAAATATGTTCGGTGAGGAAAAGATGGTTGATTGCATTAAAGCGAATGTAACTTCCGACAATATTTGTGGCGCTTTACTTGCAGAAGTGAATTTGTTTTGTGGCAAAACCGACCAATCCGATGATTTAAGTTTGTTAGAGGTCGCTTTTCCTGCTATTAGCAGCGATGATATTTTACAGTCATCGGAAATGGAACTCACGGAGTCTGGCACCTCAGATTCAGAACTTAGTTTAAAATTAAGAGGGAAATCTTTAGGTAATTTTGACCCGATTCCCTTGTTTATGCAGACGATTTTATCGTGCAATGAACTAGCACCTCATCGTGCGAGAATTTTTACCGTGTTATCTGAGTTATATAACAACGCGCTAGATCACGGCGTACTGGGTCTTGATTCTGCGATGAAAAATAGCAGTGAAGGTTTCGCTAACTATTATGCTAAACGTATCCAAGGATTAAATGATTTAGATGTTGGCTTTGTCAAGGTCTCGGTGGATCATCACCCAACCGCAAATGGTGGCCGATTAATCTTTAGTATAGCCGACAGTGGTGAAGGATTTGATGTGCAAAAAATTGTTAAAGAAGGTGTTAAGGATTACAGTGGTCGAGGATTACCGCTTTTATTAAAGCTATGTGATACGGTTGAATATTTTGACAGTGGTACTCGAGTAAAGGCTATTTATAATTGGGATCATCATGATATTCCCGAATAGGAGAAATATTTTGATTAAAGGCACTTGTCACTAATCAAGCTAGGAAATGTAATGAATAACGGTTTAGATCAGGATTTATTAAGCGAACTTGTAGAAATTATGGGAGGCGACATGCAAATGTTGATCAACGCCTACATAAACGACACCAGAGAAAAACTTGTTACCATGAATCAATTACAAGTATCGACTCAGCAAGAGGACATTCATCGATTGGCTCATAGTTTAAAGGGCAGTAGTCGTAATGTTGGATTGGTCGATTTTGCAGATTATTGCGAAGAGATTGAGAAAAAAGCGAGAGAAGGCGAATTGACCGAAGAGTTTTTTGATTTACCGAAGTTCGATCGTTTATTTGAGAGCGCTGCATCTGAGCTCGCAAAGCAGTATTTGTAGTTGCCGCTACTATTTTACTTCCCAGTGGCCACCCAACTATTCAACTTGGCATCGGTATTGCTTTGACTTATTAGCATAATGTTTAATAAGCTTGAGGTGAATGTTCAGTGTCTACATTGATATTAAGTATATTGTCGGAACAAACTCCAGGGTTGCTGAACAGCAAAGCTAGTCGTCTAGGCGATTCCGTGGAAAATATTTCTTCGTCCAGTCTCTCTATTGATACCTTGGCCAGCGCTCAATCAAACAGCGAATTTGCAAAACAGTTTTCTTTAATGCGGCAACAGATAAGTCAAAAGAATCCTTTAAAAGGCAATATATTGCCGCCAATCCAGATTAATTTACTAGAAATGGTTAAAAAGCAAGCAAGCGAACTTGGTGTAGTTCTAAATGATAATACAGAAATTGAGTTGGTCAATCGAACTAGTCTATCCGATCAAGAACTTTATCAACTATTGGAACAAGGGCTGGCAGATAATTCAGTGGACTTAAATTCGGAAGAAATGCAGCAACTGTTAACCAAGCTAAAGCAATTGCTTAATTTGAGAAATCAACAACATGGGCATGAAGTAAAATCAAAACTCGATGTTCAGCCGAAAGAAATTCCAAGTCTTGATGTGATGCCACGATTTGATATTTCTAATGTGAATTCTAGAGCTAATGAATCGTCTATTTACATTGAGTTAGCAGCTAAAGGGGAGGGTGCTACTTCTAAATCTCAAACGCTAGAGTTAATTCTGACAAACTTAGTAAAAGAAGGTGCAGAGATTAAAAAAGGGACAGATGCTAGTCGCGAAGTCTTCAGTTTGGAAAACCTAACTAGAAAAAATCGAGGAAGTTCGGAGTTTCCAGCTGGCAAGCTTTCGTTGCAAGAATCTAATTCAACCATAAAAGACCAATTATCTCCGTTGTTGTTTTCTACAAATAAAGAAGGGGGGGAGAAAGCCCATCCAATGCCTCCAGAGGAGGTTAATAAGAGGTTCTTTGACAAGCTACAACAAATAAAAATGGGGGATAAGATTTCGGAGGAAGTATCTAAGGCTACCACGCGACTGCAAAAAGGGTTGAAAATAGATAATGCTTTATCTCAATTAGGCGCCTTATCCCAATATGCTGACAATCAACCAGTTAGTGAGTCAAGACCACTCTACAGTATTAGTCATTCTCCAATTGCTGCAAGTGATACGGCATCGGTGCAAAGTGCTAACCTTACCACTCAACCAAATTTGCAATCAGGCTTGTCATTAAGAAATGATTTTTCTCCCAATTTGGCGGCAAGAATACAATGGATTTATAGTCAAGCCATGTCAAGCGCTGAAATAAAGATGGATCCAGCCGAACTTGGGTCGATGAATGTTAAACTGAAAACGATTAATGGAGAAACAAGTATCTTGTTTAATGTGAATAATCTACAAACTAAAGAAATGATTGAAGATAACTTATCGAAACTACGTGACTTATTATCGGATCAAGGTCTTAATTTGGGTGAAGCTCATGTTGAGCACCAATCTCAAAAAGAGAAAGGTGATAATCCGACTACAGAAACTAATCTTGCTGAGTTGGAAGATAATGATGAAGAATCAAATCACTCGCATACATCGGTTCAGGAAGGAATTTTAGATACCTATATTTAGTAATTATTGTATTTATACCCGTTCCACCTCAAGATGCATGTTTCAGTGCTCAGCTAGGAAATCTGAACAAGGCACAACTCGTAGGGAATGACGAGTCCTTTCCAAGAGTTGTAACGCTGTACAGGTTTTCTAGCTGAGCACCCATAGGGCAAGGCTATAAACAACCATCTTCTTTGTTAAGCAATTTTCAGCTAGAATGACTAGCTCAAAAATTACTTGCCTCAAATATGGCCGTTTCCAGTCTCGCCTAAAAGCGCCTACTTTTGGTGCTGAAACATGCATCTTGAGGTGGAACGGGTATAGCAAGTTTTGCATATAACCATTTTTATTCATAGTCATGATAGATTTTCTTTAAGATCCTTTCGCATTGAATTTCAGAAGATGAGTGTCAATTTTTTTCTATTCTCGTTCCTTATCCCGCCAAAAAAACGTCAGTATTGTTTTTAGTTAGCATCTTTTGTTACTAACCCCTTGTAAAATAAAGAAATAATCGTGGATTATTCTTTTGGTATAACAATTGCATTTACACTGATAGCTATTTTTAGCTACTAATAGTGTAATTAGCTATCTTGTTCTGTGCAAAGGTTTAAAAGATTGTCCATAATTATGAGTGAGAAAATCATTTTAAAAAAGTAACTCATTTAACGGAGAAATGTATGGCACAAGATGACCAAGATTTAGAGCTTGATTTAGAAGAAGGGGAAGAGGGTTCGGAAGAAGATGGCTCAGAAGGCGGTGGTGGTAGTAAAAAACTAATTATTATCATTGCTGCGGCGGTTTTACTGATTGGGGCTGGTGTAGCTGCTTTCTTTTTATTGAGCGGTGATGATGCACCTGAGACAGATGAAGAAGTCACTGGCGAAGAAGTTGTCGAAGAGAAAGGTCCTGCAATTTATATCGGAGTACCTAACGCGATAACCGCTAATTTACCGGGCGCAAACAAGAGCAGGACTGTTCAGATAAAAATGAATTTTTTAGTCCGAAGTGAAGAGGCAAAGCAAAATGTGAAGTTGCATATGCCTCAACTAAAAAATGATGTTTTGATGTTGGTAAGTCAGAAGAATGCCGATGATTTAAAGCTGCCTGAAGGACGACAACAATTACAAGAAGAGGCGTTAAAAACGGTGCAAAAAACATTGACTGACTTAGTTAATGATCCGACGGTTGAAAAGGTGCTTTTTGTTAGTTTTGTAATGCAATAGAAATGAAGATTAAATGTATATAGAGATGCCATGTCAGACTTATTAAGCCAAGATGAAATTGATGCGTTACTCCATGGCGTAGACGATGGTGATGTTGAGGTCGAAGAGGAATCACTTGATCCTACTGAAGCTAGGACTTATGATTTTTCTTCACAAGATCGAATCGTTCGTGGGCGAATGCCTTCGCTTGAAATGGTTAACGAACGTTTCGCTCGGCACATGCGTATTAGCTTGTTTAACATGATGCGACGTAGCGCAGAAATTTCGGTTAATGGTATTCAAATGATTAAATTCAGCGAATACATTCATAGCTTATTTGTTCCCACTAGTTTAAATATGGTCAAAATGAGACCATTGCGCGGTACTGCCTTGTTTACTTTAGAGGCCAAATTAGTATTTATTTTGGTTGATAATTTTTTTGGTGGCGATGGTCGTTTCCATACCAAAATTGAAGGAAGAGAATTTACTCCAACTGAGCGTCGAATAATCCAACTTCTTCTTGACCAAGCATTTATCGATCTTAAAGAAGCTTGGGCTCCAGTGATGAAAGTCGATTTTGAATACATGGACTCAGAGGTGAATCCCGCTTTAGCAACCATTGTTAGTCCGAGCGAAGTGGTTTGTGTTTGTAGTTTCAACATCGAATTGGATGGTGGAGGAGGAAATTTCCACGTAACGATTCCTTACTCTATGTTAGAGCCGATTCGAGAAAAATTAGATGCTGGTATTCAAAGTGACAGAGACGAAGGTGATGATCGTTGGACGGACGCTTTGAAAGAAGAAATTTTAACAGCAGAAGTTGAATTATCGAGTTCCTTGGGTGAAACGGAAGTTAGCTTAAAAGATGTCATGAAATTTAAAGAAGGTGACATTATTCCATTTGAAATGCCTGACCACGTGGTAGTGGATGCGAATGACATGCCGTGTTTTAGGGCTAGCTATGGTCAGTCGAATGGGTTTGTTGCAGTAAAAATCAAAGAAGAAATTTCTCGCGAACATATTATGCGAACAATGCTAGAGGATTAATTGATGAACGACGAAACTGAAGGTACAGGTGATGACTGGGCAGCCGCGATGAATGAGCAAGAAGATGCTGAAGCTGCCACATTAAAGCCAGAAAAACTTAAAGAGACCGCCGTAGAAGGCAGCATAAAAAATGAAAAACTCGATGTCATTCTCGATATACCTGTTTCCTTATCTTTGGAAGTGGGGCGAACAAATTTACCTATTCGAAATTTATTACAATTGACTCAAGGTTCTGTGGTTGAGCTAGACCGATTAGCTGGAGAGCCGCTGGATGTCATGGTCAATGGAACGTTAATTGCTCACGGTGAAGTGGTTGTTGTGAATGAAAAATATGGTATTCGTCTTACGGATGTAATGAGCCCTCACGAAAGAATTCAGAAACTAAAATAGTCAGAGTCGTAAGCCCATGTCTAAATGGTTAACCCAAAAGTGCTTTTTTAATTATTTTAAGTTCATGGGGATCTTGTTTTTTTCAACACCTAGTTTTGCTGTAGGAAATGAAAAAGTTGCGACTCCTCTAGAAAGCGTTTTGCCTATGTTAACAGGGCTTGGTGCAATACTAATTATTATCTTTGTATTAGCGTTTTTATTCAAAAAATTCTCGAACTTTGGTTTATCAGGAAAGAATATTAAAGTGTTAGAAACACAGCTTATTGGTAACAATGAAAAGTTGATGATTGTTGAGGTGAGAGAGCAGCAATTTTTACTCGGTGTTACTCGTCATTCAATCAATCAATTAGGTGAGCTTGAAAAATTTAATACGAAACTATCGGCTAACGATCCTTCTAGCACTCAAGTAACTGAAATGTATAGTAACAAAGCGTCAGAATCATCAGAAATCGATCATCTAAAAAATATCCCTTTTGCAAATATTTTAACCAATCTAATTAAACCTAAAGTAAATTTAGAGGAACAAACAAATCTAAAAGCGGAATCCGTCAAATGAAATTATTGAGATGGATAGTTTTATTGGGTATTAGCCTAATGATCCAGTTAGTTATTAGCCAAGAGCTTTTGGCTAATACAGGGATCCCTGTTTTATCCGTTGAAACCAATGCCTCTGGAAATCAAGAATACAGTGTGACCTTGCAGGTTCTTGGTTTAATGACCTTACTCACATTTTTGCCAGCAATTGTAATGATGATGACTTCATTTATTCGAGTGACCGTTGTTTTTGCAATTTTGCGACAAGCATTAGGGATGCAACAAACGCCATCTAATCAAATCCTTATTGGTTTAAGTTTATTTCTAAGTTTTTTTATTATGTCACCAGTAATTGAAAAAGTTAACAGCGATGCAGTTCAACCCTATATCGAAGAGTCGATCACTGCCACTCAAGCGTTGGAAAGAGCACAAAAACCTTTTGCGGATTTTATGTTCGGGCAAATAAGAGAAACCGATCTCATATTATTTATGGATTTATCAGGAACTGAAGCTTTAGAAGAAGGACAGATGCCGCCTTTTAAAGTGCTTGTACCGGCGTTTATTATTAGTGAACTAAAAACAGCTTTTCAGATTGGATTTTTACTATTTATTCCATTTCTTATTATTGATTTAGTCATCGCAAGTATTTTAATGGCAATGGGTATGATGATGTTATCGCCACTGATTATTTCATTGCCATTTAAAATAATGTTGTTTGTTTTAATCGATGGTTGGGCTTTGGTTGTAGGAACTTTAGCTAACAGTTTTACTTGACCTAGATAAATAGGTAAACAAAAATTAATTGGTTGGAAACTAATTTGTAATCATTAAAAACAGAGTAACTAAGATGACACCAGAAGTTGCAGTTGAAGTTTTTAGAGGCGCGTTATACATCATTATTTTGCTGGTGGCAGCTATTGTTATTCCTGGGCTGATTGTTGGTTTGTTAGTTGCAATTTTTCAAGCTGCTACTAGCATTAATGAACAAACCTTATCTTTTTTACCGAGACTGTTAGTTACATTAGCAGCGATGATGTTTTTAGCCAATTGGATTTTTGGTACTGTCATTGAATTTACAACGGAGCTCTATTTATCCATTCCTGAACTCATTGGCTGAAGTTTATGAATATTGTTGAATCAGCAGAAGCTTAAAATGTTAATCGGTGCAGAACAAATTCTTGAAGTTATGGCGATGTATATATTGCCATTTGCGCGATTGTCTGGCTTTTTAATGACGCTCAGTGTGATTGGCTCTCGTAATGTTCCTGCGCGCTTTAGAATGCTTCTGGCTCTTACGGTAACCGTGATTGTTGCACCGGTAATACCTCTAACTGAATCGGTTGTATTATTTAAAGCACAAACATTTTTGCTGATTATAGAGCAAACTCTTATTGGTGCAGCGCTCGGTTTTGTCTCTCGCTTAATGCTCGAAACATTTGTCATTGGTTCGCAAATAATTGCAATGCAGTCCGGCTTAGGTTTCGCTTCATTAGTTGATCCTGCTAATGGTGCTAGTGTACCGGCACTCGGGCAATTCTTTTTAATGTTAACCACATTATTGTTTTTGGCAGTTGATGGTCATTTGATTATGATCCGCCTTGTTGTTGAAAGCTTCACTTCGTTTCCAATTGGAACATCACAAAGTCTAAGTGAAATGTTTTTTCAATTAGTCAGTTGGGCTAAATGGATATTTGCTGCAGCATTGATTATGGCGTTAGTTGCGATAGCCTCATTATTAATTGTAAATATTGCTTTTGGTGTTATGACAAGAGCTGCACCACAAATAAATATTTTTGCAGTTGGTTTTCCATTAACTATGGTCGCTGGGCTGATTCTTGTGTGGCTCGGTTTGTCGTTCTTTTTACCTCATTTTAATGGCCAGATGTCTCGCGCGACTCTTTTAGTATGCGATATGATTCATCTTACTTGCGAGTAACTGGAGTAGTGTATGGCTGAAAAAGACGCAGGTGAAAGAGAAGAAGCTGCGACCCCCAAACGGTTAAAGGAAGCGCGTGAAAAGGGACAGATTGCCCGCTCTAAAGAACTAACAACAGCGTTGTTATTAATGGCTGCTGCAACAGCACTTTACAGCTTTTCTACCGCCGCTGGTTCTGATCTGGGGTTAGTGGCAAAGCGTGCTTTTTCGCCGGATCGTCGAAATATCTTTAATCCAAAACAAACGGTAACCGCTTTGGGGGAACTTGTTAGTGATGCGGGTTGGGCTGTAGCACCTTTTTTTATTGTTCTGTTTGTTATTGGTTTGTTATCTCCTATGCTGTTAGGCGGGATGTCTTTCAGCAGTAAAGCACTTGCGCCAAAATTTAATCGTATGTCCATTGGCAAAGGGATGAAAAGAATGTTTGGTCTGCATGCGTTAATCGAGTTAATAAAAGCAATGGCTAAGATTTCGGTGGTTTTTTTAGTTGGCTATTTTGTTATGCAAAGTGCTTTTCCGTCATTAAATGAATTACAGCATGGTAATGTGGAGGCAGGAATTGTTCGAGCAATGGAAATTGTCGCTCGCAGTTTCTTTTTAATCTCTTTTTCTTTAATTCTAATTGCGATGATTGATGTGCCTTACCAGATCTGGAATCATGCAAAAGAATTAAAAATGTCAAAACAAGAAGTTAAAGACGAGTTCAAAGAAACAGAAGGAAAGCCTGAAGTAAAAGGAAAAATAAGACAAAAGCAAAGAGAAATTTCACAACAAAGAATGATGGAGTCAATTCCAGAAGCGGATGTCGTAGTGACCAATCCAGAGCATTATTCTGTCGCGTTGAAATATGATGTAATGAAATCTGGCGCACCAATTGTAGTGGCAAAAGGTGTCGATTTAATTGCGTTGCAAATTAGAAAAGTTGCACTTGCCAACGATGTTCAAATACTACCCTTACCTCCATTAGCAAGAGCTTTGTATCATACCACAGAAATCAACGATGAAGTCCCTCAAGGACTTTATATGTCGGTGGCTCAAGTATTGGCTTTTGTTTTCCAATTAAGAAGTTTTAATCAAGGAAAAGGTCCACGTCCGGATAAGTTAAAAGATATTGAAGTTCCAGAAAGTTTTAAATACTAGTTAGCGATCTAGTATTTAAAACTAACCGTCTTATAACTCACAGATTCAATAGCAAACCTCAATTCTACCCTCCCGCCAAACCTTCTATCATTCTAGTTGGTGGTCGATCGTGACTTTTCAGAAAATGGGCGCGATTATTGCAGAATGACCGTTAGCGGTTATTTTCGTCGAGTTTTTGACGTTCAAATCTTATAACCATAAGAAATTTTTCGATTAACGATAAGTAGCATTAAATATAAGAAACAAAATGGCCGAATCTTTAACACAAAATTTATCTTTGAGTAAAATACCAGCACTGGGAACACCCATCTTATTGTTAGTGCTGCTAGCAATGATGACCTTGCCAATTCCAACGTTCTTATTGGATATTCTATTTACCTTCAATATTTCTCTCGCTCTAGTTGTTGTATTGGCAACAGTTTATTCCCAAAGACCTCTCGATTTTGCTGTTTTCCCAACCATTTTATTAGTTGCTACGATTATGCGTTTGGCTATGAACGTTGCCTCAACACGCGTGGTTTTAATTAATGGACATACTGGTCCTGGTGCTGCCGGTGATGTGATTGAATCATTTGGTTCAGTGGTGATTGGGGGCAACTATGCGGTTGGTCTTGTGGTGTTTGCGATATTGGTCATTATTAACTTTGTGGTTGTTACCAAAGGTGCCGGTCGAATTTCGGAAGTAAGTGCGCGATTTACCTTAGATGCGATGCCCGGTAAACAAATGGCGATTGATGCCGATTTGAATGCGGGTCTATTAAGTCAAGAAGAGGCAAGAGAAAGGCGTAAAGAGGTAGGTCAAGAGGCTGATTTTTATGGTGCAATGGATGGAGCGTCAAAATTTGTTCGCGGTGATGCCGTTGCGGGTCTATTGATTTTATTTATCAATTTGATTGGTGGTGTGGCGATTGGTGTTGCTCAACATGGGCTTGATTTTTCAACAGCGATGCAATATTACGCATTGTTAACCATTGGTGATGGTTTAGTTGCGCAAGTTCCAGCTTTGTTATTATCTACATCCGCTGCAATCATGGTAACGCGACAAAACACTGCCCACAACATGGGAAAAATGTTAGTCACTCAGTTAGTTATGAACCCCTTGGTACTTTTTGTTACCGGCGGCGTTTTATTTGTTATGGGGATCATTCCCGGTATGCCGCATATCCCTTTTCTGATACTCAGTATTTTAGCTATCGCTGGTGGATATTTTGTTTCGCAGAAGAAACAGACTGAAATCGCTCAAGAAGAGCAGGCTGCGGCTGTCAAACCTGAACCAGAAGCTGTTATAAAGGAGCTAAGTTGGGATGATGTGCCACCGGTTGATCAAGTTGGGTTAGAAGTTGGTTATCGTTTAATTCCCATGGTTGATCCGGCTCAAGATGGTAAATTGATGGGGCGGATAAAAGGGGTTCGTAAAAAGGTTTCACAAGAACTTGGGTTTTTAGTTTCTTCGGTTCATATTCGAGACAATTTAGATTTGTCTCCCAATGCTTATCGGATCGCTATTCAAGGTGCAACGGTTGGTGATGCTGAGGTTTTTCCTGATAAAGAAATGGCAATTAACCCCGGTCAGGTATTTGGTAAATTAGAAGGAATTGAAGCAAAAGATCCAGCCTTTGGCTTAGAAGCCTTATGGATTGAACCATCGCAAAGAGATAATGCGCAAGCACTTGGTTACACCGTAGTCGATGCTAGTACGGTGATCGCAACTCATTTGAGTCACTTATTGCAATCTCATGCGGCAGATCTGTTTGGTCATGAAGAAGCGGAGCAAATGTTAAAGGCTCTTGCTAAAAGTGCACCTAAGTTAGCTGAGACTTTAATCCCCGATGTCGTTCCATTAGGAACTCTGGTTAAAGTGTTGCAAAACTTATTGTTAGAACAAGTTCCCGTCAGAGATTTAAGAACTATCGCCGAAACTTTGGCGGAGTATTCTAGTAGGAGTCAAGATCCTGCCATATTAACTGCTGCGGTACGTGTCGCGCTAAGTCGTTTAATTATTCAAAATATCAATGGCTTACAAGACGAAATACCTGTTGTGACATTGGCTCCTGAGTTGGAGCAAATTTTGCAGCAGTCATTAACATCGGGCGATGATGGTGTTGGTATTGAACCGGGATTGGCTGACAGAATTCAGTCCTCACTCAAACAGGTGGTGGAGCAACAAGAGGCAGCGGGACAGGCTGCTATTTTATTGGTTGCGCCTACTTTGCGACCATCGCTTGCCAAATTTGCCCGTTTTGGGATTAAAGGGTTGCATGTACTGAGCTATCAAGAAATACCTGATAACAAACAAATAAAAGTTATTGCAAATGTTGGTAATCAATAGATGTTAGTAATTAATAGATTAAACAAAAAGTTAAACTAAGAGATAGGTTATGAAGATAAGACGCTTTTATAGTAAAAATATGAGAACAGCACTTCGTCAGATCACAGAGGAATTTGGTGAAGATGCGGCGATTTTATCTAGCCAAAAAATGCCAAGTGGCGTCGAGGTTATTGCTGCTCTCGATTATGATGAAGATCTATTACCCTCTAGTTTGTCAGGATTGAATCAAACGGTTGAAGAGCAAGCAGAACCCCATTTATCGACCGATCTAGTCAATCATGAACTAGGGGCGCTAACGGATATTAATAGTGAAGAAGATCGGTCGATAGTTGGTCAGGTAGGCGCAGGGTTTGACTCTCAGCTAAGTGATTTAAATCAAGCTACAGTGGCTAGTAACTCCGGAAATAAAATGAACCGATCAAAAATAGCTAGTCTTGAATGGAGTACCGATCCTGGTTTAGTGGCAATGAAAGAAGAGCTTGGACTAATGCGTTCAATGATGTCCGAACAATTAAAAGGGATGGGCTGGCAGCGATTTGCTGAAAAAGACCCAATCAAAGCCATGCTAACCAGACGCTTCGCATGTATGGGAATTAATCACTCAATTATTAGCGATTTAATTAAACGTGTTCAAGAGGGGCAAGATGCAGAATGTAGTTGGCAGAACTTATTAGCCCTATTAGCAAAATCCATTTCTGTTAATTGTCAAAATATCCTCACTGATGGGGGCGTTTTTGCGTTTATGGGACCAACCGGTGCTGGTAAAACTACGACTATTGCCAAAATCGCTGCGCGATTTGTGATCAAACATGGTTCCGATTCGGTTGCATTAATTTCAACAGATAATTATCGTATCTCGGCTCAACAACAACTATCTAATTTTTCACGGATTTTAGGCGTTCAAATGTCGAGCGTTTCGACCAATCGTTCCATTGAATATTTGCTAAATCAGTATAAAAACAAGAAGTTGATTCTGATTGATACTGCGGGTATGTCTAAAGGTGATGAGGCGATTGCTAAACAGCTTGATAGTTTGGTTAGTGCAGGAGCTGATATAAAGCGCTTTTTAATGATGCCTGCAACCAATCAGTTAGCGGTTTTAAGGCAATCCATTGAATTATTTAGACGATATTCGCCCTACAGCGTTATAATATCCAAACTTGATGAAGCCGCTAGTTTAGGTGAAATTTTAAGCTTGCTCATAGAGAATGATTTGCCGGTTGCCTTTACTACCGATGGTCAAAGAGTGCCAGAAGATATTCGGGTGGCACGAAGTCATCATCTTGTATCAAAAGCGGTTTGGTTAACCAATAAATATGGTACTAACCTAGATGAATGGCAGCTCGCTCAAGGGCAACAATTCGCTCAATACGCCTAGTAATTATTATCAAGCTAAAGACGACATATTCTACGAATATAGTCTATGCTTAGTAAAGGATTAGGCATAGAATTCATATATTATAATAAACGTTAGGAGAAGCAGGGTTGAATCAGATGAATGATATTGCACAGAGTGCATCATCTAAGCCTGTAAAAGTGATTGCTGTAACCGGTGGTAAAGGTGGCGTTGGTAAGAGTAATATCTCGGTTAATCTCTCGGTGGCTTTGTGCCAGCTAGGTTACAAAGTTATGTTATTAGATGCCGATTTAGGTCTTGCAAATGTTGATATTATGCTCGGTCTGAAAACCGAAAAAAACCTCGCCAATGTGTTAGACGGTGAATGCGATCTAAAAGATATTGTTCTTGAAGGTCCCTACGGGCTTAAAGTTATACCTGCGGCTTCAGGCACAAAAAGTATGGCAGAACTTTCTTCAGTTCAACATGCAGGAATCATTCAAGCCTTTAGCGATATTGGACACGATATAGACTTCTTAATAATTGATACCGCTGCTGGTATTACTGATATGGTGGTTAATTTTATTCAGGCAGCGCAAGATGTCCTTGCAGTTGTTTGTGATGAACCAACCTCAATTACCGATGTTTATGCGTTGATGAAAGTGCTTAATCGAGATCATAACATTGTCCGTTTTAATGTACTCGCGAATATGGTGAAAACTAGTCAAGAGGGGAGAGAGCTTTTTGCAACTCTTAGTGGCGTTTGTAATCGTTTTTTAGATGTAACCTTGAATTACCTTGGTTCAGTACCCTTTGATGATAATGTACGAAAAGCAGTGAAAAAACAACAACCAATTATTGATGCTTTTCCTCGTAGTCCAGCGGCAATTGCAATCAAAAGTTTGGCTAAGAAAGTTCGTGACTGGCCGTTGCCAAAAGATGCGAGTGGAAATATCGAGTTTTTTATGGAAAGATTAGTTTCGTAAAATAACCAATATAATAATACTGACAGATTAAAGGCTGTGGATGTGACCGGAGCAGATACCTACAAAAAAATTCAAGACGACGACTTTGCCGAGCGTTATGCGCCTTTGGTTAAGCGGATCGCTCATCATTTGATGGCACGTCTACCCTCAAGCGTTCAGTTAGACGATATGCTACAAGCTGGAATGCTTGGTCTACTTGAAGCAAGAGGAAATTTTGACGCCAGTAAAGGCGCAAGTTTTGAGACCTTCGCCGGAATAAGAATTAGAGGCTCAATGATTGATGAAATTAGACGAGGTGATTGGGTTCCTCGATCGGTTCATAAAAATGCAAGAAGCATTGCAGCAGTAATTAAAGAAATAGAGCAAAGCACTGGGCGAGACGCAAGGGATTCTGAAGTTGCAATGAAGTTAGGTGTCGATGTTAGCGAATATCGACAAATGCTAATGGATGTAAGCAATGGCCACATGATGGATTTTGAGGCAATGGGGGTAACCGAAGATTATTTTTCTCAGGGGCTTTCTGACAGCAGCCAAACGCCACTCGAAAAAATTCAAAAAGAAGATTTCAGAAATTCCTTAGCCAGCGCTATTTCATCCTTGCCGGAACGTGAAAAATTAGTATTAGCTCTATACTATGATGAGGAGCTTAATTTAAAAGAGATTGGCGAAGTTATGGGGGTTAGCGAGTCGCGGATTAGCCAAATCAATAGTCAAGCTATGCTACGATTACAGTCACGACTAAAAGATTGGAAGAAATAATAAATTTAGACTAGATTTACTGTAAGAAGCTTATTGTAGATAACGAGTGAACATCGAACATCTATGTCTACGGCAAGTATTACTGATTTTCAACAGACAGAACATTCCATTACGGAGATTTACCTTGGACAAAAATATGAAAATCTTGGTTGTTGATGATTTTTCTACCATGCGTAGGATTATTAAGAACCTATTAAGAGATCTTGGCTTCACCAATACTCAGGAAGCTGATGATGGCAATACTGCATTACCTATGTTGCAATCCGGAAATTTTGACTTTTTGGTAACTGATTGGAACATGCCGGGTATGCAAGGAATTGATCTTTTGAAGGCGGTTAGAGCGGATGAAAAGCTAAAATCAATGCCAGTATTGATGGTTACCGCTGAATCGAAGCGAGAGCAAATTATTGAAGCAGCGCAGGCGGGCGTTAACGGTTATATCGTTAAACCTTTTACTGCAGCGACTTTGAATGAGAAATTACAGAAAATATTTGAACGCATCGACGGTTAGTTGTAACCCTAAGGAACTCTTATAAATGAAATTATCAGATAAAGAACAACTAGCTCAAACGATAGATCAAACGAGAGATTTACTTGTCCATCTAGAGAATAATGAAATAGAAGATGCACAAGAGTTAATAGATTCGTTAGCATCGGAAGGTGATGACGATCTTTTTATAGAAATTGGTAAGCTGACTCGAAACCTTCATGAAGCTCTTACTAATTTCCAGATGGATTCTCGTATAACAGATCTTGCCGCATCAGAAATACCAGATGCGAAAGAAAGATTAAATTATGTCATAGAGAAAACAGAAGAGGCGGCAAATAAGACCATGGATAAGGTTGAAAGCTGTACTCAACGTTCTGATGTTATGGCAAAAGATTCTGAAGAACTACTGGTCGAATGGAAAAAGCTATACAACCGAGAACTAGAGCCGGGCGATTTTAGAAAATTATGCAAAAAAATAGAATCACATTTGCAAAAGAACAAAAATGATGCAGATGAATTACATAACGAACTAACCGAAGTGTTAATGGCTCAAGATTATCAAGACTTGACTGGGCAAGTCATTCGTCAAGTTATCACATTGGTTCATGACGTTGAAGAAAGTATGGTTCATATTATCAAGATGTTTGGCAGCATGGATGGATATGACAAAGCGAAAACAAAAGGTAATGCTAAAGAAGGTGTAGAAGGACCTGTTGTTAACCATGAAAAACGTGATGATGTGGTTAAAGGTCAGGATGAAGTAGACGATTTGCTTTCAAGCTTAGGTTTTTAAGGGAGTCATAGATGTCATTTGACGCAGACGAAGAAATACTCCAAGATTTTCTTATTGAAGCGGGAGAAATTCTTGAGGAAATGTCTGAGCAATTAGTTGCTCTTGAAAATGATCCTCAAGATATGGACCTGCTCAATGGTATTTTTAGGGGGTTTCATACTGTAAAGGGTGGCGCTGGCTTTTTAAACCTAAAACCTTTAGTAGATATATGCCATATTACTGAAAATATCTTTGATATTCTTCGTAATGGTGATCGAGTTGCCGATGCTGAATTGATGGATAATATTCTTCAATCTCTTGATTTAGTCAATGAGATGTTCGACTCCGTTAGAAATGGTGTTGAACCTGAAGATGCCACGCCCGAATTTTTAGCTCACCTTGGAACTTTTGCTAAACCCGCAAGCGAAGAAACCGCCGCACCTATTCAAGAATCGGTTGCTGAAGTTGAGGGTGCTGAACTTTTTGAATCTGAAACGCCTGAAGAAACTAGTGCTGATGATAGCATTACCGATGATGAATTTGATGCGTTACTTGATGAATTGAATACCAGCGACGCACCAGCGACTGAGTCAGTTGAAAAATCCACCTCGGCGGCACCTGCATCTGATGAAATAACGGATGATGAATTTGAAGCTTTATTAGACGAATTGCATGGTGATGGTAATAGTGTAAATATTCCTATACCTACTTCTGATACCAGCTCAGCATCAAGCGATGATATTTCTGATGATGAATTTGAAGCACTATTAGATGAATTACACGGCAAAGGCGGAAAAATCGAACCGGCGGCTAAAGCAGAGGTTGCTGCACCTGTTGCTACACCAGAATCCGAAAATAAACAGAGTAAATCCGCAGATGATGGTTTAATTGACGACAATGAATTTGAAGCTTTACTTGATGAACTGCATGGTTCCGGTAAAGCTCCCGCGAGTACAGAGCAACCAGCTTCTCCTCCGCCAGTAACAAAACCGGAAGCAAAGCCAAAGCCTAAACCGGCTGCTCCGGTTAAAAAAGCAGCTGCTAAACCTACTGTCAAAACACCAGCCAAAGAAAAGGTCGCTGCTAAAGCACCTGCTAAGCCTAAACCGGCTGCAAAACCTAAGAAAGCTGCTGCAGTGGTTACCGAAGCCACCGTTCGAGTCGATACCAAAAGACTTGACGATATCATGAATATGGTTGGTGAGTTGGTATTGGCGCGAAATAGACTTAAAACTGTTTCAGCTGAAATGGAAAATAATGAAGATTTGAGTAAAGCGGTGTCTACTCTTGATATAGTCACTGGCGATTTGCAAGGCGCAGTGATGAAAACTCGGATGCAGCCAATTAAGAAAGTGTTTGGTCGTTTCCCTCGTGTTGTTAGAGATTTGGCGCGAAGCCTGAAAAAAGAAATTACTTTAAAAATGATTGGTGAAGAAACTGATCTTGATAAGAATTTGGTAGAAGCTCTTGCTGATCCTCTCGTTCATCTTGTAAGAAATTCAGTCGATCATGGGGTGGAAATGCCAGATGATCGCGTTAATGCTGGTAAAAGTCGCTCTGGTACAATTACTCTATCAGCCGCTCAGGAAGGTGATCATATTATGCTGGTCATCGAAGATGACGGTAAGGGAATGGACGCTGATGTATTAAGAGGAATAGCCGTTGATAAAGGTCTGATGGATAAAGAGCAGGCTGACCGTCTGACAGATAATGAATGTTATAACTTAATTTTCCATGCAGGATTTTCTACTAAAAAAGAAATATCAGATATTTCCGGTCGTGGTGTCGGGATGGATGTGGTTAAAACCAAGATCACCCAACTTAATGGTTCTCTTGATATTGAATCTGAGCTGGGTAAGGGAACCAAAATACTCATTAAAGTTCCATTGACTTTGGCAATTTTACCAACATTGATGGTAAAAATTAGAGATCAAGCTTTTGCATTTCCTTTAACAGCCGTTAATGAAATCTTCCATTTAGATTTAACTAAAACCAATACGGTTGATGGGCAATTAATGATCGTTGTTAGAGAAAAAGCATTACCTTTGTTTTTCCTCAATGAGATGCTATCTAGTGATTTTGGTGGTGGCGAAAGAGATCGTCAGGGTCATGTTGTTTTGGCTCAAATAGGTACTCAAACTGTGGGTTTTGTTGTAGATTCTTTGGTTGGTCAGGAAGAAGTCGTGATAAAGCCATTAGGTAAATCCCTTCATGGAACACCAGGTATGGCCGGTGCAACAATTACCAGCGACGGTAAAATTGCACTTATTCTAGACATACCGAGTTTGTTAAAACATTATGTTGGTTAGATTGAACTCTAACCAAACCTCATTTTAGGTGTAATTGAATGGCAATAACGGTTCTTATTGTTGATGATTCGCAGTTTTTCTGTCGGCGAGTTGGTTCTATTCTAAATAATGCTAGCGATATTAAAGTAATAGGGATAGCCAATAACGGAAAAGAGGCTATCGATAAAGCCGCAAAATTAAAACCGGATGTTATTACCTTAGATGTCGAGATGCCGGTGATGGATGGCGTCACTGCGCTCAAACAAATTGTTAAAGTTTGCGATGCTAAGGTCTTGATGCTTTCCTCCTTGACCTATGACAATGCAAAAATCACCCTAGATGCATTAGATGCTGGTGCAACTGATTTTTTGTTAAAATCTTACGAATCATTATCCAATGATACCGATGGATTAGTTAATCTTTTACAAAATAAGATAAGAGAGCTCGGCTCTGCAAAGACTGTAGGTTCACCGGTTTCTAGTTCAGCTCAAGCCGTTGTTAGTAAACCTTTTCCAACCTATAAAGCTAAAACTGCTGCTAGCTCTGGTAAGTATGACTTGGTTGCAATCGGCGCATCAACCGGTGGACCAGTTGCATTACAGAAATTATTAGTCCCATTGCCTGCCAACTTTCCTTGTCCGATCACTATTACTCAGCATATGCCCGGAACATTTACCGGTGCATTTGCGTCTCGTTTAAATGGCTTGTGTCAGCTAGAAGTCTGTGAAGCGCAAGATGGAATGGCAGTAAAGCCCGGTCATGTTTATATTGCACCTGGTGGCAAACAAATGATTTTTGAAGGGCGAGGCAAAGCTGCTCGTTTAAGAGTGAGAGAAACTGACAGCCGAATTCAGTTTTCCCCTTCTGTGGATGTTTCTTTCGGTTCTGCCTCTAAGGTATTCGGGGGTAATATCTTGGCATTGATCTTAACGGGAATGGGATCGGATGGTACCGAAGGATGTAAATTAATAAAAGCTAAAGGCGGAAAAATTTGGGCACAAAATGAAGCTTCTTGCGTTGTTTATGGAATGCCGATGTCTGTAACCAAAGCGGGCATATCGGAGCGTGAGTTTCCAATCGAGCAGTTTGCCAGTGCTATGATGAGGGAGGTCTAAGACCGATGGATCGATTGACTATTATTGGCTTGATGGTCGCGGTTGTCGCAATTTTTGGCGGACAATTAATTGATGGTGGAAGCATTGGCGCGTTGTTAAATCCAGCAGCTTTTGTCATAGTGGTTGGTGGTTCATTTGGTGCGGTAATGCTACAAACTCACCTTAAAACCTTTGTACGGGCAATTAAAATTTTGTCTTGGGTATTTAAACCGCCAGTTCAACCGATGGCAGAGGGAATAATGAAGGTGACGGCTTGGAGCCACTTGGCACGAAGAGAAGGTTTACTTGGACTGGAAAAGAACATTGACGAAAATCTTGACCCTTATATATTAAAGGGGCTTAATATGTTGGTTGATGGTAATGATCCAGATACCATTAGAAGTGCGATGTACGTCGAATTAGATGTAACCACTAAAGAACTGCTAAGTTCGTCAAAAGTCTACGAATCCTTGGGCGGCTATTCGCCAACAATTGGAATAATTGGTGCGGTATTAGGTTTAATTCATGTCATGGGGAATTTGGCTAACCCTGAATTACTTGGCGCAGGTATTGCCACCGCATTTGTTGCAACTATTTATGGGGTTGGATTTGCCAACCTATTATTTTTGCCCGTATATCATAAATTACGTGCAATTATTGCGGAAAAATCTCACTATATGGAAATGATATTAGAAGGGATTGCTTGTATTGCAGAGGGAGAAAATCCTAGAGTGATTGAGAATAAACTTGCGGGATATGTAGGTCGGTGACCCCTAATTTGATGCTTTCCATTCAGGAACAAATATGCGACGAATACGTAATAATATTGATGTTGATGAACAAGAGGTCGGTCGTTGGTTAATATCCTACGCTGACTTCATCACATTATTGTTCGCTTTTTTTGTTGTGATGTATTCGATTTCTCAAGTCAATGCCAGCAAATATAAAATACTTTCTCAATCGCTAGAAGGTATTTTTGATTCCAATCCTAAAAGTTCTGATATTACACCGATTGGTGAGCCAAAAACGAGTTTAATACCGATCCCCTCTGAGCGCGCTGACAGTGATGAGCCAGAACTTCTAATTGATGAAGAAAAGGAAGTGAAAAACGAGTCTGAAAATTTTGCTTCAACAGAAGAGTTCAAGGATCTACAAAAAGGGCTTGAGGCAAGTTTAGGTGATTTAATTGATCAAGACTTAGCAGAAATCAATTCGGACGCCAATTGGATTAACATTGTGCTAAAAAGTGCTTTATTATTTCCATCTGGTAGTGACCGGCTCAATCAAGAATCCGATCCATTGATGGAAGAGTTAGCAAAGCATCTAAATAGTAATTTACAACTAATTCTTGTTCATGGTCATACCGATAATATCCCGATTAATACGATAAAATTTCCCTCAAACTGGGAATTGTCGGGTGCCCGCGGCGTCGCTGTGGTACGTAAATTGCAGAACTTAACGGTACAGCCGGATCGGTTGAGTGTTGAAGCGCATGGTGAGTTTAGACCGATTGCTGACAATTCAACTGCGGAAGGAAGACAACAAAATCGTCGAGTGGTTATTTCAATCTCGCGTAAACAAAGCGTACCTAAGGCGGTAGCTGCGGTTGAAGAAAAACAAGAGGTGCTAACTGAATCAATAGTTGAGTCGGCAGCAGTTGCAGAACAGCCCGAAAAGGAAAAAGAACCTGAGTTTGAAATAATCAAATTGCCAGGCGGAGGGATTTTGATTCGTGGCAAGGATTCGCCGGAAAATGAACAACAAGACGACGAACAAGAAAATTAGAAAATAATAATGATCTTATTTGCTGAAATATCATTGCAAATAATGAGGTAATTAAAGTGAAAGTTTGGACAATCGCAAATCAAAAAGGTGGCGTCGGTAAAACGACCTCTGTCGCAGCTCTTGGTGGAATATTATCTTCTCGTGGATATCGAGTGTTATTGCTCGATTGTGATCCGCATGCCTCTTTGACTTCTTATTTTGGATTCGATAGTGAAAACTTAAATTACAGTCTTTTTGATTGGTTTTCGCAAGAACCAAAGACTTATAAACAAGCAAAAAATACGATTATACGGTTAGAAAAAGAAAATATTAGCCTCATGCCAGCGTCTCTGAGCTTAGCGACCTTGGACAAAAAATTTAGCAGCCGAGAAGGTATGGGTTTAGTCGTTAATAAAGTGTTGTCTTTAGTTAAAGATGATTACGATTATGTGTTAATTGATTGTCCACCGATCCTTGGTATTTTGATGATTAATGCGCTTGCAGCATGTCAACTATTATTGGTTCCAGTGCAAACGGAGTATTTAGCCATTAAGGGATTACAACGAATGATGGAAACTCTCAATATGGTTATTAAGGCTCAAAAACATACCATTGATTATAAAATTGTACCAACCATGTTTGATCGTCGAACAAAGGCGTCGATTAAAGCTCTTAGAAATATGCGTGACGAATTTGGTGGTCACTTGTGGGATCGTGTAATTCCTGTTGATACCAAGTTTAGAGATGCTTCTCGATTACACAAAACGCCTAGTAATATTTATCCTGATACCCACGGCGTCAAAGCCTATCAAAAATTGGCAGATACTTTATTAGAGATGTCACAGCAAACGAAAGTTGCCTAATTAACTATTCTTTAACAGAAAACTTAATTACTACTAATTGATTATAAATGAAACTAAACAAGCCTAAGGTAACCAATACTCAAACAGAGTTAGAAAACTATGTTGCCAATTTGTTGGAGGATTCTCCTAACTCGACTGAACAACAGGTAAAAGAAGGAAAAGATAGTGTCACTAATTTGCATGATGATGAGCAAAGGTTAGCTGATACCGCTAATAATGTTTTAAGTGAGAATATTTCTACGATTTCTCAAGAAAAGATATCGGTGAAAGAAAAAACTTCTGTTAGTGAAAATAATGTTGTCGAAGACGTTAAGCCGACAAAAGAAAGTATGAAAGTTAAAGAAAATATGGAAGTTAAAGAAAGAAATAAAATTAAAGAAAGTTTAGGAGATGTCATTCCGTTATCAAATAGAGTTAAAAAGCCAAAGTTAGTTAAAGGGGCCACAATTGTAAAATCGGTCAACCTTGAAGAGCAAGTGAGTAAAAAAAAGCAACCGAAGACGCCCCCCGAGAAGCAAACAAATTTCATTAAAACCGGCAAAAGTAATTTAAAAGATGTAGACAGTCAAATCGAAAACCAATCAACTAAGAGGACGAACAAAAACCTAAGTTATGTTAATAAACCCTTTATCGAACCGGCGGAAAAAAGACATCAAGATAAGGTCAAAGAGGAAGTTGAAGCCTATTCTAAACTCAATTATAAAGAACCAGAGCAAAATGACGCACGTCTAAAAAATGTCGAAAAATTGTTAGCTAAAATAGCGTTAGCTAAGGTTGTAGTGCCTATTCCTAAAACTGAAACGAAAATATCAACCAAACCTGCAACTAAAGCCGAAGTAGTAAATGAAATTCCAGTAGATACGCCTAGTCAAGCACCTTCTACAGGGGGCAAGAAAACGTCAATCGCTGAATCGGAAGCGATTAGTCTTGAGTCAGCAAAACCTTCTTTTGCTCATCGTGAAACTTCGCCGCTTAGAGAGCATTTGGGCAATGTTTTTCAAACCCTCGTATTTGATGTTAATAAACTTCCTTTAGCTGTACCTTTGGTTAAGCTTGGAGGGATCGTCAACGTTAGCCAATTAGAAATTACACCTTTGGTTGGCACACCCGATTGGTTTATGGGGCTCGTACCAAATGAGCGCGGAAATCTAATGGTCGTCGATACTCAAAAGTTTTTGATGCCTGAACGCGCAGAGTCTGAGGATAAGGAATATCAGTACCTAATTATTTTGGACGATTCCCAATGGGCATTGGCGTGTCATTCGGTTGGCGATGCAAAAAATTTATCGCCTGATGATGTCCGTTGGTCTTCTGGTTCTTCAAAACGTCCTTGGTTTGCTGGGATGGTGGTCGAATATATGAGCGCGTTGATTGAGGTGGATGAACTCATCAATATGCTCGCAGATAATGTGGTCGATTGAGAGCCCATTAGTAAAAACTTCTTTGTTCTTCGTCTTAGGGTAAATAAACACTTAGTCTTAGTGTACTTAGTTAGGTACGAACAATTAAATAAGCTGGGTTAATACGCATAGTTATTAGCTATTTGCTTTATTTCCCAAACAACTTACCATACAGTTTATCTAATAATGAATTTTCTAGATAGATGAAAAATAATAACCAACCACCGGTATTATCCAGAATTCCCTTAGCTAAAAGAATCGATGTAGAGTGGTCTACGTGGGCTAGTCTAGCTTTTGTTGCAGCTTTAATGGAAGGTGGTGTCTTAGGTGTCATCATAAAAAATGGGTTTCAAAATCAAGTGGATGATTGGTTACTGAATTTAGCCGTTGCGATCGCCACAGGAGCACCATTTTTTTCTAACCTTATTAGTTTTCTCTGGGTTAAATTAAGTCGAGGAAGAAGCAAAGCATTATTAGTTTCCAATCTCGCAATTTTATTTTGTTTTTGTACTTTTGTTATGTCCTTTGTACCTTTTAATCAAATTGGACTGATCGCTTTTCTTTCAATTGTGATTATTGCTCGTCTTGCTTGGTCAGGTATTCTGACTGTTCGATCAAATATTTGGCGTGCAAATTATCCTCGTCATATTAGGGGGAAAGTTACAGCAAAACTTGCTACTTTATCAGCTTTGATTATGTCTGTTTGTGGGGCGATTGTTGGCTGGATATTAGATTGGAATTTTGATTGTTTTCGATGGATATTTATTGTGTTTGCTTGCTTGTCTATATTGGGAGCGTATCGATATCGTCATCTCGCTGTACGCCATCAACAAAAAGAAATTATAAGGGAAAGTGATTCGACAAATAACCGATCCTTTATCAGTATGCTTTTGCTGCTAAAGCATAACGAAGCCTTTGGTAAATATATGTTAGCGATGTTTATTTTAGGAAGCGGTAACCTAATGTTTATGGCACCGTTAATTGTTTATTTCAATGAACACACTCAAATAGCGCAATTGCAGCAGATCTTAATTACAACGGCAATTCCGCTTGCATTAGTTCCTTTGGCGGTAAGGTGGTGGGCTAGATTGCTTGACGGTAACCATATTTTTTATTTTCGTAGTATTCACAGTTGGGGATTTGTGTTTGCGTTATTGTTTTTCTTTTTAGCTCAAATTAGTTCACTCACTTTATTGTATTATATTGCTTCTTTGATATATGGAGTTGCCATCTCTGGGGGCGTAATTGGTTGGAATTTAGGACACAATGACTTTGTTAACAATGATAAAAAAGAAACCGATCAAAAAGCTCAAAATGAAAACCCTATGGACTACATGGCTGTTCATGTGACTCTTACAGGAATTCGAGGGTTAATCATGCCTTTAATTGGGATCTTATTTTACCAATGGTTAGAAACTCAATCACATGGAATCGGCAAGTATGCATTGATATTACCATTATCTATAACAACGCTTGGCGCTGTTTTGTTCGTTCTATTTAATTGGCAGAGAAAAAAATAATTAGCTAAGGTTTTTGATTTCCAATCGATGCTGTTGTGTTTTATCAAATTCGTCAAGATTAATATCTTCTTTATCAAATAAAGTATCTGATTCTGAAGGGCCGGGTTCAAGGTTTGCCAAATCTTTAAATGGAAAAAGAGAAGGGTCTAATAGATGTGATGGTGCTACATTAGATAAGGCAGAAAAAATACTTTGTAATCGTCCAGGGAATTGTATATCCCAACTAGACAGCATTTTTTTAACTTGCTTACGTTGTAAATTTTCTTGAGAGCCGCAAAGGTTGCAGGGAATAATTGGAAATTGTTTTAGTTCAGCATAATGAGCGATATCTTCTTCCTTAGCGTATGCCAGAGGTCTGATTACGGTATTATTTTTGTCATCGCTCAATAGCTTAGGCGGCATTGATTTGAGCTTGCCACCAAAGAATAAGTTTAGAAATAGAGTTTCGATAATATCGTCACGGTGGTGTCCTAAGGCAATTTTAGTAATCTCATTTTTGATTGCCCAAGAGTAAATAATTCCACGCCTTAGTCTTGAACATAAAGAACAAGTGGTTTTTCCTTCAGGAATTTTATCTTTAACAATGCTATAGGTATCTTCCTCGATAATATGATAGGAAATACCAATGGAATCCAAATACTTTGGTAATACGTCTTTTGGAAACCCTGGCTGTTTTTGATCTAAATTAACCGCGACCAATTCAAATTTGATTGGTGCCTTTTTCTGAAGTTGTTGTAGTATATCAAGCATGGTGAAGCTGTCTTTGCCGCCAGAAAGACAAACCATCACCTTATCGCCGTCTTCAATCATATTAAAGTCGCTAATGGCTTTACCCATATTTCTTCTTAGTTGTTGCGCTAGTTGTTTTTGACTTGACTCTACTTGCATTGTTTGAATTTGCTGTATTTCTAGGTTAGGTTCTGTTTATAACTTAAACACTTGGAAATAGGTTTGATTTTTAATTAAGTGATAGTAGAAGCGGATTATACACGGAACAATACTTATAACGAATGGATGATTTAAATATTTTATTTGCTTTCTATTCTATAACTAATTTAGGTTTGATACTATTAGATTTAGCTGTACCTTAGTTACTTTAACCGAAAAATTTTATTGGGGAATAAACATGAAAACAATTATTAAAACAGCGGCTATTTTATTGCTGATTAATCCAATCTTCTTGTCGGCTAACGAGGAATCGACAGGACCTTATATTTCATTAGGTTATAACTGGTTTAATTTTGATGATTTGCGAGGTGTTCAAGACGAAGACGATTTATATTTTGGTCTTGGCTTTCAGGCGACCGAGAATGTTGGTATTGAGTTTAAACATACCAATTTTGGTGCTAAATATACGAATGCATCAATGGTTTATCGACACAATCCACGATCTGAAAACTCATTCTTTTGGAAAGCAGGAATGGGTAAATATACAGATTTAGCAACAGGCGAAAGCAATTTTAGCCTAGGTGCTGGCTATGAACTTCATTTTGATAATTCTACGTCTTTCACCCTTGGAGTTGATGGGCTAAGGCAGTTTGGAAACGGAGCGGTTGATTGGGTTCCTTATGTTGGTCTCAATTATTTCTTTGGAGAGACTAAAAAGAAGGTCGTTAAAGTTGCCCAAAAACCAGCTGCGGTAGATAGTGATAATGATGGAATTATTGATAATCTTGATCAATGTCCAAATAGTCCGGCTGGCGTTACGGTAAATTCAAGGGGATGTGAAGTTGATTCAGATAACGATGGTGTAGTTGATAGCCGAGACCAATGTTCTGCGACTCCTGCAGGCGCTAAAGTTGATGAAAAAGGTTGCCGAATAGTTCTTACTGAAGACGTTTCAATTGCTCTAAATGTACAGTTTGCTAACAATAGCAATGAAGTTACCAGTGACTATCGTGATGAAATCAAAAAGGTTGCTGATTTCATGAAATCATATCCTGATACAAATGTGGTGATTGAAGGGCATACAGATTCTCGAGGTGCGGCTTCATATAACCAAAGCTTATCTCAAAAAAGAGCTAATGCAGTAATGGCCTATATTGTTTCAGAATTTGACATCGAGCAAAACCGTATCTCTGCCGTCGGTAAAGGTGAAGTTTCGCCGATTGCAGACAACGAGACTTCTGAAGGGCGAGCTAAGAATCGTCGAGTGCAAGCAGAAATTAAAACGAGTGTGTCTAAACCTCAGTAATCATGGCTTACACCGCTATTTCACTTAGATGGCGGTGTGCTAAATTTTAATATTAATAAAAGGTGAATAGTTATGGAATTTTCAGAAGAAACGATTTCAAATATTTTTGAAAACTATGTTTTGGTCTACGGATTAAACTTTGTTTTTGCGATCCTCATTTTTGTTATTGGTAAGTGGATTGCTAACATTATTACTAAAATTGTTAAAAAGCTTCTCGCCAAAGGCAAGGTCGATCAAGTTCTAATTGAATTTGTTTCAGGTATTGTAAAGAGCATTTTGATTCTTTTTGTCATTATCGCATCACTTGGGCAATTAGGTGTTGATACGACTTCATTAGTGGCATTAATTGGTGCAGCCGGTTTAGCGATTGGTTTATCCTTGCAAAGTTCTCTGCAAAATTTTGCTTCGGGCGTTATGCTGATTATGTTTAGACCTTTCACTTCTGGAGATTTTGTGGAGGTTGCCGGAATTGCCGGAATTGTTGAGAAAATTAGCATCTTTAATACGGTCGTACGAACTGGTGATAACAAAGAAATGATTGTACCCAATGGTAAGATCTATGGCGATGTGATAGTCAATTATTCCGCAAAGGATACAAGGCGTGTCGATATGACTTTTGGTATCGGTTACGATGACGATATTAAACAAGCAAAGGATCTCATGGTTTCTATTTTGGATGAAGATGAGCGTATATTGAAAGATCCTGCGCCCATGGTCGCGGTATCAGAGCTGGCGGATTCATCTGTCAATTTTGCAGTGCGCCCTTGGGTGAAGAGTGAAGACTACTGGGGCGTTTATTTTGACCTCAATGAGAAAATAAAGCTTAGATTTGATGCCGAAAATATCTCAATACCTTATCCTCAGATGGATGTTCATTTAGATAAATAAAGTGATAATATGTTTAACTAACTGAGTTATTAAAATCGTGTCAGTTATTTATAAAGACTGGCACGATTGTTTGTTGGAACGACCTTTATTCTTAGTTTTTGCTTACCTTTTTTACTTAAATCCAGTCAATTTATAGGAAATTATTTGAGTCCTGACCCTTTGAGTGAGTGACCACTTAACCTCTCATGATAGACTCTACGGGAAGAAGTGAAAAAACTGTCATAATAGCGTCATTAAAGACACTAAATTAATGCTCTGTCAATTAAAATCCACAGATTTTTTTAATATTTATTTTTTGCTGTGCACAAGAATATTTGAGACAGTCTAACTTACTGATTTTAATAAAGATACTTGTAACCTGTTGATTTTCTTGAATAAAATAACAGCTGGTTAAAAAGTGACCAATCCGGGTGGGTTACTGATTTTAAGCGGGATCCGCCTAGTTTTGCTTATCTTTTCCCCAAAGTTATCCACAGTTTTTGTGGACTAATTTGACAGGCGTTTTATATTGATTTTGTCGACTATTTTTCCTTGACAGCCGCTGATATTGTGTAGGCTTGACCTTGCTTAACTTTTTGGTAATTACCAAAAACTTCTTTAAAAGTACGTTTGCAAAAATGTCTTAAGCCATTGACCGTGACTACAACAAATTTACCGCCCGGTTTTAAGTGATAATGAGCGTCATAAAGGAATAGTTGTAGCATTTCGTTGCCAACTTTTGCTGGAATATTAGAGACGATCAAATCAAATTTCTCGCCTTCTAAACTCGAAAAACCGTTGCTTAACTGCGCTTTAGCATTTTCTAGCTGGTTTAAGGCAATATTTGTGTTAGCGTAATCGATCGCAACAAAGTCCTTGTCCAGCATAATAACTCTTCCTTGTTCAGCCTTATTTGCCATCCATATTCCTATAGGCCCATAGCCACATCCAAGATCAAGACAGTCAAAGTTTTTGTCAACTTGCAAGTGTCGTAATAATAACTTAGTACCTTGATCAATTTCTTTAGCTGAAAACAGCCCGTAAGTGGTTTTAAAACTTAACTCTATTCCTTGCAGTTCTGTTTCAATGGTCAGTGGTTTGCGGATCTCTTTTGCTTCTTTGATTGGAGAAGGGCACATTAATTTGAATTCCAAGGGTCATAATATCAATGAGCTATTATATGCGGAAAGTAGGTATGATAAAATCTTGTGCTGACGAAAATTATTTAAAATCGAAATTAATTTGATCCAACAGGAGGATAGATGAGCGAGCAACCTGTTTTTCGCGTTGTATTTGTTAACTGCGGTAAAACCTACGAGATTTATGCCAACCAGGTTCAGCAAGGAAATTTATACGGATTTATCGAAGTCGAAGAACTATTATTTAATAATCGTTCTGGAATTCTCGTTGATCCGAGTGAAGAAAAATTAAAATCTGAATTTGAAGGTGTTAAAAGTACTCAAATTCCCGTTCACTCGATTATTCGAATTGATCATGTCGAAAAGCAAGGTACAGCAAAAATAAGTGATGCGTCAAATTCAGTTGTGACTCCTTTTCCCATGCCTTCTGTTCCCCCTAAATAGATTGATACAAGAATTTATTAAAATGTCTAATACTCATCTAAATAAAGAAAATTCGAAAATAGACAAACAAAATCCACTCGGCGAATCGGTAGACTATATCGATCAATATATGCCGTCTTTACTTTTTCCGATCCCTCGTGTGGACAAGCGAGAAGAAATTGGTATTTCTGGTAAGTTGCCTTTTCATGGCGTTGATATGTGGAATGCTTATGAATTAGGCTGGTTAAATTCTAAGGGATTACCACAAGTGGCAATCGCTGAATTCTATATCCCTGCCAATAGCCCTAATATTATCGAATCAAAATCATTTAAGTTATACCTTAATTCGCTTAACCAAACACGCTTTGATGACCCACAGGCATTATCAGAAACTTTGCAAAATGATTTAAGTAAAACCGTGGGGTGCGGCATTAAGGTTATTATTCGAACGGTGGATTGTGAGTCTGAGTTTGGAGTCTTGGAAGGAAAATGCATCGATGATCAGGATATTGAGATCACTCAGTATGACTATCAGCCTGATTTGCTGTCAACTCTCTCTAATTCACAATCAGACAAACACTCTTTAGCAGAAGTTGTAACGGAAAGCCTATACTCACATTTATTAAAAAGTAATTGTTTAATTACTAATCAGCCAGATTGGGGTTCTGTTCTTATTCAATACAAAGGGATTAAAATTTGCCATGAGAGCTTACTAAGATATTTGGTTTCATTTAGAACTCATAATGAGTTTCATGAACAATGTGTAGAGCGCATTTTTACAGATATACAAAGATATTGCCAGCCAGAAGAATTGACTGTTTATGCGCGTTACACTCGAAGAGGGGGATTGGATATAAACCCATGGCGAAGTAATTGTGCAAAAATGATGGACAATATTCGCCTCTCAAGACAGTAAAAAATTACTTAAATTAGCAGGTCGAAGGACCGAGTTCTCTAACGGTTAATTTCACAAAATCGTTGGATGTAATTACGCCAACCAAATTGTCGTCTTGAGTAATTGCAACGCAACCATTTTTTTTCTCTAGCAAACTATTTGCGACATCGAGCAAATTTGATTCTATATTAAAAACGGCAGGATTATTGTCCATGATACTGCTTACTTCAGTAGACTTCTCTTCATGCTCAAGCTGGTTAATACCACGCTTGTTAATGATCTTAATCGCATTTGCTAACAATGCTTTTTGACTTAACATGCCGACCATTTGGTTAGTCTCAGAATTTTTTACCGGAATATGCCGAATTGACTTTTCTGCCATCAGCATACGAGCCTTATGAACGTTTGCATGCTCAGAAAGGCATATTGGGTTTTTGGTCATTATTTCTTGTATTTTGCTCATGCTAGTCTCTTTTTTCTCTATCATTCCAATTATAGAATAAATTATCCCAAAGGCGTTTATTTATCTATTTATCTATTTATTGATAACCAATTAATACGGCAGTCACGAGTGCCATCGAGCCAAAAATAAATAATTTGATAATAAGCGGCATTATAAATTTAAACCAACGACCATATGGAATACCAGACATTCCAAGAATTCCCATTAAAACAGGATTTGTGGGTACAATCATATTCATAAAACCATCGCCCATTTGATAAGCAAGTACAGCGACTTGTCGAGAAACACCAACGATATCAGAAATTGGAGCCATAATTGGCATGGTTACGTAGGCTTGGCCGGAACCAGAAGGAATAAAGAAATTTAATAAACTTTGAATAAATAACATACCAACCGCTGATAGCTCTGCGCCCAAATGGCTTAACGGGGTCGCAAGACCATTGACTATTGTATGGAGAATTTGTCCATCAGAAAGAATCATTTCAATACTTCGTGCAAAACCAATTAATAGCGCAGTACCCGTTAACTCGGCTGCGCCTTTAGTAAAAATATTGGCTGCTTCATCAAAACTAAGTCCATGAATTTTTGCGGTGACAATCGCAAGTACAAAAAATACTGCACCCAGCTCAACAAAATACCAACCAAATTTAGCAATTCCCACAACCATAACAACAAGGGTTATAAGGGTAATCACCAATACAAGTTTTCTACGAATATCCAGTGGTGGGTATTCATCTGGAACAGGCGGTTGTGCTTCTTTAACATCATGCACGTAACTGGCAGTATGATCCTCTCTTACTTTACTTGCATAAGACCACAAATGATGGAATCCAATAACTAGAAAAGGAATAAACAAGGCAGCTCTAAATTCCCACCCAGAAGTCGGTGGTATTTCAGCAACGCCTTGAGCAACCAAGAGAGTAAATGGGTTTAAGATAGCGGTACCATAACCTAAGCCATAACCAATAACCATCGAGCCAACGGCTGAGATAGTATCCATTTTTAATGCGACACACAGAGAAATAAGAATTAATACTAGCGGTATATATTCTTCTGCCATACCAATACTTGTTGAACCAAGCATAAAAGCAAACATACTCATAAATAACAAAAGAGCAGGTCGATGAGAAAAACGATTTAACACCTTTCCTAAAATTGCATCGATTGCACCAGTCGCTCTTAAAATAGCTATAGAGCCTCCGATTAAAAGTAAGAAAAATATGATTCCTTGTGCTTCACCTAATGCTTTAGGTATAACAGTAAATAGCTCCCATATCGGTAGATTGGGTTGGTTATCAATGAGCTTAAATGTTCCCGGTACTATGACTTCTCTTCCCTCGGTGTTAGTAACCATATCAAAGTTGCCTGCGGGTAAAACCCAAGTGAGGATATAAGCCAGTATCATCATGGAAAAAAGTAGAACGAGCGTGTGGGGAACTTTTAATAGTTTCATTGGAATAACCTTTGTTTGAATTTTTATAGTCGCCAAATCATATTTTATCGATTATATACTATAAGCCCCATGCATAAACAAACATACAAAAACAAACATGATTGAAGAGCTTTGTTAATAGTTTACTAATAAGAGAAAAGGGGATAAAAAAGCAAAATAAATTGAGCTAGAAAGTTTAGAAGGCTTTAAATTAGAGCGGAAATTAGATTAACTTCCGCTCTTTGAGGAAGTAAAGGCATTAAGCGGATAGTTCTTCTTTATCCGCTAACTTTTCCCACTTCTTGGTCATAAAACTAAATACATATACAAATAAACCCACCGCTACAGTGAACAAAGTTATTTGCATATAGAGGCTTGGCATTTGATCTAAACGTTCAGGATCAAAGTTACCTGCAAATAGACCCGCTATAACATTTCCAATCGCATAGGTTAAAACAAATACCCCCATCATTTGTCCAGCAAATCGTTTTGGAGCTAATTTGCTAACAGCTGATAGAGCCGTTGGACTTAAACAGAGTTCACCAACTGTGTGTAGGAAGTAGGTTGTAACCAACCAGTAGGGCGCAACTTTCATTCCGCTTGCTGCGTGTTGAGCAGCAAAAAACATAACGATAAAGCCAGATGCCATGATAACCAGACCAATAGCACACTTTACACCGTAAGAGGGATCCCACATTCTCTTACCTAGGTTAATCCAAAGTGCAGCGATAAATGGGGACAAGATGATAATGAAGAGAGGATTCGCTACCTGCAACCAAAGTGTTGGAATTTCAAATGAACCAATCATTCGGTCAGTATAGTCGCGACCAAATATATTAAGTGACGATCCTGCCTGTTCGAAACCAGCCCAGAAACAAGCTGATGCCACACAAATTAAAAATAATGCCCATAAACGCTTCTTTTCATCTTTATTTAAATTGCCAAAAAAATATATGGAAGCATAGTAGAGCAAAAAAGTTGAAGTGATGCCAATTAGTGTATAGGTTGCTAAAGATACTGGGTTTATCACAATAGCACCATTTATTGCAGCTAGGGTAATTGCCGTTAAACCAGCTAGGAATCCCCAGATAATCATCCAACTTAATTTTCTATTTTTATCAGACAAAGGTTGTGTTGGTTCAGCAGCAACGCCTCCCATCTTGGGTAATGTGATTCTATATTGAATTAAACCAATTGCCATACCAACGGCTGCCGATCCAAAGGCCCAATGCCAACCGCCGTTTTCCTGTAACCAACCAACAAGAAGGTAAGCTATTAACGAACCAATATTAATCCCCATATAATAAAGGGTATAACCTGCATCTCTTCGTTTGTCTTCTGATTCATATAGTTGACCAACCATAGCACCAATATTTGGCTTTAATAGGCCTGTACCGAGAGCAACTAATATCAAACCAACAAAAAACAATCGCTCATCGGGTATTGCTAAGACAATGTGTCCCAGCATGATAATGATACCACCATACCAAACAGCTTTCTGTCCGCCGATTAGTCGGTCTGCAATCCAACCGCCTGGTAAGCCCATAAAATAAACAGCGCCAGTATATAAGCCGTAAATAGCTCCTGCAGATGCCATCGTGAGAGCCATACCTTGCTCTTGAATGGAAGTGGTCATAAACAATACCAGAAGTCCACGCATCCCATAATAGCTAAAGCGCTCCCACATTTCGGTGTAAAAAAGCGTTTGCAAGCCACCTGGATGGCCAAAAAACTCGCCTGATTTGGGTTGATTCATAGAGATAGATCCTATTCTTAGTGTTTTTGGAATTTATTCTTATAAGGCGCATTTATACCTTATGGCGACAGTTAATAGCAAGTAATCAATTAAAGGCCGTATAAATAACGGAAAAACAAATGCTAACCCAGCTAAAATTCGTTAAAAGAAAGACTTAATAAAAAGAATATTTCAGTTACAATAGTTGTTCGTTTTTTAGAGGAAAAATCAGTGAGCTTTTTAGCCTGTAGAATATTTCAAGAAGAAGACTCTCAAGGAGCAAAATCTGTTTCTCATCGCCTAGTACAAATGAATCTAGGAGATTTAAGTGACGGTGAGGTGGTTATTCGCGTTCATTACTCGGGTGTGAACTATAAAGATGCGTTAGCTGCTACTGGTAAAGGGGCTATTTTGAAACACTTTCCATTAAATGGTGGAATTGATTTAGCAGGAGTCATTGAATCTTCGAAAGACGTTAGATTTGAAAGTGGGCAACAGGTTTTAGTCAACGGTTGTGGGCTAGGCGAAGTGCATGATGGTGGGTTAGCCGAGTATGCAAGAATTCCGGGGGATTGGGTGATGCCCGTTCCTGATGGGCTAACCATGAAAGAATGTATGATTTTAGGAACCGCTGGATTTACTGCGGGACTTGCTATTCATCGAATGTTAGTAAACGGGCAAACGCCAGATAAAGGTCCGATTGTTGTTAGTGGAGCAAGTGGTGGCGTTGGCTCAAATGCCGTTAGTATGTTATCAGGGCTTGGCTTTGAAACAATTGCTGTCAGTGGTCGTCGAGAATTTGATGATTATTTGACTGCCTTAGGTGCATCGAAAGTTTGCGCGGCTGATGATTTAGCGCTTAGTGATCGGCCTTTAGATAAAGGTATTTTTGGTGGTGCAATTGATAATGTAGGAGGTTCTTTATTGAGTCAAATTATTGCGCATACCAACCTTTGGGGAAATATCGCGAGTATAGGATTGGCTGATACTCATCAATTTGACACCACGGTATTTCCATTTATTTTACGCGGTGTTAGTTTGCTTGGTGTTAGTTCAACCAACTGTCCAATGCCTTTAAGAAGAGAAATTTGGCAACGATTAGGACAAGATTTAAAACCTAAACATTTAGATAAAATATTAACCGACGAAGTTAAATTGAAAAATGTTTCCGAGGTTTTTGAAGAGTTATTAAATCGTAAGCGCTATGGTCGTACAATTGTTAATTGTCTATAGAACACTCTGATAGAGATTAATCATTATGAAAAATCAACTTGCTACAATTGTTGGGAAATTGGATAAAAAACCCGAATGGCTGCGTTATAGGCTATTAAGTTTTGTGCTTGGTTCCACGGTTAAATTTGTCGGGACGGCAGGCGTTAAATGTAAGGATTTATCATCTGAAAAAGCCGTGTTTGTACTAAAAAATAAAAACAAAGTTCGCAACCATATTGGCACTATCCATGCTGCTGCATCTGCATTGGTTGCTGAAACTGCAACTGGCATGGCTTTGGCAATGCATATTCCAGATGACAAAGTACCGGTTCTTAAAAGTATGAATATTGATTATGTTAAGCGTTCTAATGGAGGATTGGTTGCCGAAGCATTTTTGACTCAAGAACAAATTGAAGCGTTGCACACTGAAGAAAAGGGAAATATGATTATCTCCTGTAGCGTTACTGATGACAAAGCGATTCAACCAATCATTTGCCAAATGGAATGGGCTTGGACACCAAAGCATCGTCGATGATAATTCTCTTATTGCCATTTTTTTATCTCCATTAATATGAAAGTATTTTTAACCTCGCTTGGCTGTCGTTTAAACGAAGCTGAACTTCAAACTTGGTCTCAGACTTTTTTAGAGTTTGGAATAGATGTGACTCTAGAAGAGTCAAAAGCTAATTTAATTGTTATAAATACCTGTGCTGTCACGGGTGAAGCCGCAAGAAAATCTCGCCAAACAATAAGAAGGTATCATCGAAAAAATCCGACGGCTAAACTAGTTGTGACTGGTTGCTATGCATCTCTGGAAAAAGAACAAGCGGAATCGCTTCTAGGGGTCGATCTTATCGTTTCCAATCAAGACAAAGATCTTCTTCCCCAAAAAGCAAAAGAACTACTTGAATGGTCATCAATGCCTTATGCAGCAACTGAGCCGAATGAATCATCTTTGTTTACTCGCAATCGTGAAAGAGCCTTTATAAAAATTCAAGATGGTTGTCGATATCGATGCACTTATTGCATTGTCACGATCGCTAGGGGCGATGAAAAGTCTCGAAGGATTGAAGATGTGGTAAGTGAAATTAATCATTTATCATCACAAGGTGTACAAGAAATTGTTATAACGGGTGTTCATGTGGGTGGTTATGGGGCAGATCTTGGCAGTTCATTGTATCAATTGGTCATTGCAATATTAGAACAAACTAAAATTCCCAGAATTCGTTTCGCTTCGGTAGAACCTTGGGATCTTCATGATGATTTTTTTGAATTGTTTAAAGATTCTCGATTAATGCCTCATATGCATTTGCCGATCCAAAGCGGTAGTGATCGTATCTTGAAAAAAATGTCACGCCGATGCAAGTCAGAAACATTTTTATCCTTAATAAAGCAGGCAAGAGAGGTTGTTGCAGATTTTAATATAACCTCAGATATTATTGTTGGCTTTCCTAGCGAAACAGAGGATGATTTTTTATTATCTTTAGATATAGTATCTAATGCAGGTTTTGGTCATGTTCATACTTTTTCATTTTCCAAAAGAGAAGGAACAAAAGCAGCATCACTTAAAGATCAAATTGAAGAATCAACTAAAAAAGAAAGAAGTAGACAAATGCACCTTCACGCAAATGAAATCAAAAAATCTCAACTAGATAATATGTTGGGGAAAAAAGTATCAGTGCTATGGGAAGGTGAAGGCCAGCGGATGGAAGATGGAACAATAGGCTACTACGGATATACACCAAACTACCATAAAGTTTTCATTAAAACGAATCGTGAAATTAGTTTATCCAACCAAATACTTGACTGCGAAATAATGAAAGTCTCAGATGATAACTGTTTGCTTGCTCGGCTAACCAATAAACCGATCAAGAGTGCTCAACGATTAGTGATTAAGGAATTGGATTGAAGCGAATAGAGTTTAATCCAGATATTTCCTTGCTTCCATTTTCACATTCGATAGCTCCTTAATGAATAAATTGTGTAACTCGATAGCTTCAGGACATATCCCCTTAGCTTTTAAAATATTTTCATATTTATATGCCAGCTCTTTGAGCCTTGGTACGCCGCAATAAGCTGTTGCGCCGTGTATTTTATGAACTTGAGAAATTAACTCCGCCAGTTGGCTTGAATCTAAATATAGTCCAATTAAATTTTCAGCTTCATCAAAACTATTCAACAACATACTGAGCATTTCTTTAGCAAGTTCTTCTTTATTGCCTGCATTTTTTAGACTTAAAGCCCAATCAATGGTAGAAAGTTCAGACTTGGAAATACCTGTTTTGTTTTTTACTTTTGGAAGGTTAGCTTTATAAAAAATGTCTTTCGCAGTCCATTTATGAATACTGTCTTGAAGTTGTGTTTGACTGATTGGTTTTGTTAAATAGTCATTCATTCCTTCATTTAGCAAACGTTCTTTTTCGCCTTTCATCGCATGAGCGGTTAGCGCAATAATTGGGATGTTGGCATTATGTTGATTGATTTTTCGAATTAATTTACTTGCTTGCAAACCATCCATATCGGGCATTTGTATATCCATAAAAATAAGATCGAAATTGATGTTTTTGCAAAGACTAATTGCTTCGTTTCCGCTACTTACGATGTGTGGCTCCACGTTAAAATCCGAAAGAAACGCATGAATAAGTTTAAGGTTTGCATCATTGTCATCGACACATAAAACCTGAGCAGGAGCATTTGTTGCCACCAGTTGTTTTTGCTGACCATCTTTGTTTTTCAAGTCGTCAGTATTAAACCAATCTGATAATACGTCATAAAATAGTTTGCGTGTAATTGGTTTAGAAAAATAGTATTCAATACCAATTTTTACATAGCTATCGATGACTTTTTCTTCTTTTGAATTGACTAGCACTGCCAAAGGAGCATTCAATTGTTTTGCTATAGTATTTAGCTGGGAAAGCTCATTTTGATATTTGTCGGTTGAATATCCAGAAACTAAAATAAGATGAATGCTCTTTTTTTGTTTGGCGTAAATATTAGCATTATGTATCAGTTCGTCAAGCTTGTCAGCGCTTTCTACCTTCATACCCCACTGGTTAATAATATTTTTGATAACGGCTTGAGAGCTTGAATTCGCATCATGAATTAGAACTCGTTTTCCGGGAAAACCTATCTGAGTTTTTTCTTCCTTTGTGCTATCTTTTTTGAGCTTAATAGTAAACCAAAAATTAGAACCTTTATCTTGTTCACTTTCCAATCCGATCTTTCCGTTCATTGCTTCGACGAGATTCTTAGAAATAACTAAACCTAAACCTGTTCCGCCAAATCGTCTTGTCGTAGTTGTATCGGCTTGGGTGAATGCTTGAAATAAAATCTTTTGTTGTTCAACCGAAAGACCAACACCGGTATCAATGATATTAAATTTTAGCAACGCCGATGAATCTGTTTCTTCCTCTAGGGTTACTTTGATCTGAATAGTCCCTTTTTCTGTAAACTTAATTGCGTTGCTACAAAGATTAATGAGAATCTGGCTGATACGTCCAGCATCTCCGATTAAACACTGAGGTACATCATTATAAACCATTCCAAATATTTCGATCTGCTTGGCTTGTGCGGAAGGTGCCAGTAGGTTCAGCGTTTCGTCTATACAATCTCCAATACAGAGAGGAAGATTTTCCAAATCCATTTTTCCAGCTTCAATCTTAGAGAAGTCTAAAATGTTATCAATGATGGCAAGCAGCCCATTGGCCGATTTTTTTATAGTCGACAAATAATCAGTTTGTTTTTTTGTTAAGTCAGAACGCAGCAGTAGATTAGTAAAACCAATGACTCCGTTCATAGGCGTTCGAATTTCATGACTCATATTGGCTAAAAATTCTGATTTAACGCGACTGGCTTCGACCGCATTCCTTTTCGCCATACTCAGTTCGACGTTTTGTTCTTCTAGCGTTGTGTTGGTGGAATTCAAATCGGCTGTTGCTTGTTCAATGGCGGTTTGCATTTCTTCTCTTGCTTCATAAATAGATTCGCTCATATTATTAAAACCATCGACAAGGGTTTTGAGTTCGCCAGAACTTTTGGTTTTAACGGAGACATTTAATTGCCCCTCTTTTATTCTCTTAACAGCGTTGGCAAGTTGAATAATTGGCAAAGTAATGTTACGTGCCATGTTATGAGCCAAAACCCCGCCTAGAATGATGCCAATTAGAAAAATGAAAAAAGCTGTCGCAATAGTTTGGTATTGCCGAAGAGTGGTATTGTTATTTGTAATTAAAATCGATACGTAACCAATAACCGGGATATCAAATTGTGGCTGCTCTGTTGAGTGCTGAGATAGTGTGGGTTGACTAACGATTGGAGTCATGACTATGTAACCAGAGTCAATCTTTTGGATGATATCATGTAGAATTGGACTAGCTGTTTTATTAGCAAGTTGATTGACCAATTCTTTTGTTCCAGAGCTGGCAAGAAGTAAATTGTTTGCGGTGAAAATAGCAACCGATAAAATATCATCATCGCCATCTCTAGCCGATGTGACTAGTCGATTAAGCGTTTGATTGTTTCTAGAAATTAAACTGTATTCTGAGGTTTGGGCCAAGTAATTAGCGACGGTTATTCCTCGCTCCTTGATATTGGTGTCCAGATCTTGAACCCGAGTCGTAACAAAGTAAGCTCCCATGACCAACGCGACGAGTCCGGTCGGTACCATTGCTAGCAAAATAACTCTTGCCTTTATTCCCCAATCAGCCATTGTTTAACATTTCCTGTTGTTGCTTTTCCAATCGGAGGATATCCGCTAGTAGTTTTTGTTTATCGATATTTTTGTAGTTTAAATAGTCAGCGATTTGCTGGTTAATCTCAATTTGATAATCTTCTGAAAAGCTGGCTATTCGACTTTTATTTGTTTGACAGAAGTCTGTTATTTTTCTAGATACTTCTTTTGCGAGAGTATTTAATGGTGTATAGATACTAACCATCGCCGCGTGTATTGAGTCCGTCTTTTTATTTCCAATCATTGGCACTTGTTTATTATAGCTAGTTATCAATAACGACTGAAGATCTTGGACATCATGATGCACTGGCTCATTTATTAGGATCAAGGCAGCTTTCTTGGTTGTATTTTTTGCGAAATAGCCTTGTGGCGATGCTTGAGGTGTTAACAGGTAAAACTTGAGCTTGATTGCGTTATTCAAAGCAACATTTTTATAATCACCTAATTGGTAACGAGTTTGTCGATTTAAGAAGATCAAGGCACTTTCAATCTCAGGATCAATCGCTTTAGCAAGTAATAATTGTCGATTAAAAGATTGCTCGTAATAAATTCCACCAATCTTGCTGCCAAATCTTTGGTAATTTTGGATTATTCTATCTAGAGAGTGTTTTGATACAAGTGTTGAAAATATTGGAATTTTGTTTCGGGTTGCGACTGCTTTTTTCAGCGCATCGGAGCCAACGGTTATAATGCAGTTGTTAGCTGAAGATTCAGTTAATGGTGAAAGATCACTTAAAGGCATATTGGTAATATCTAACGAACTGATCGGATAGGCATCAACATTTCCTCCAAGTTCATTGGTTAAATGCTTAAGAAATATCGATTTGGCGACATCGGTAGAATTGTGAAATATAAATAACTGCTTATTAACCTTGTTCAATCCATCTGCAGGGAGGGATAAATTTCCTTGCGCTAAGAGCAGCGAAGATGAGGAACATACAACGAGAATGAAATTACTGCAGAAAAAATAGATTTTTTTTAATAATAGCATTTTCAATAAACCAGCATTGGCTTTGCGCATAAATGTGTCGATTGGTGGATATTTTGAGTATATATTAATCTAATAGTGGTTCACAGGGGGATTTTTTTGCCTGAGGTGTGTAAAATCGCGTTTCTTTGATCAGAGTTAGGTTTTTATTTAAAGAGTATAAAAATTTGAATCGATGGATTATTAAGAATCGGCAAATAGACGAATTAATAAGCTGAGTTTTAATTTGAATATAGCTTCCTAAAAGTAGAGAAATAACTTTCTAGTATTAGGGACTTAATGAAATTTTCCCCATAATGGGTAGTGACATCTTTGGTAATTTTTGAATAGCGACCAAAGAATCAATAATTAAGAAGCAATTGATGGCTAAAAGAAGAAATAGAAGGGGTAAACCCTTACCAACTGAATCGGTTTCTATCCAAATTGATAGCTTGTCTCACGAAGGACGAGGTGTGGGGCGTATCGATGGAAAAACGGTCTTTGTTGATGCCGCGTTGCCGGGCGAAACAGTAGAAATGAAATATACCTTCCAGCGGGGAAAGTTCGACGAAGGTCGGTGTATTTCTGTTGAAAACCCGAATCAGGACAGAGTGGAACCTCCGTGCCCGCATTTTGGCGTTTGTGGTGGTTGTAGTATGCAGCACTTGTCCAATGATGCCCAAATAGCGCATAAGCAATCTATTTTGCAAGAACAATTAGAGCATTTTGCTTCGACTCAACCAAAAGAGTGGTTGTCTCCTTTGCAAGCAGATCGACTTGGCTATCGTAAAAAAGCGAGATTAGGTGTCCGTTATGTGATTAAAAAGGAGCGCACATTGATTGGCTTCCGTGAGAAATATTCAAACTATTTAGCCGATATTGAAGAGTGTCCTGTATTAGTTAAACAAGTGAGTGATTTATTGCAGCCAATGAGTCGCTTAATTGAACAAATGGACAGCCGACTTCATATTCCGCAGATTGAAGTTGCCTGTGGTGATGAGCTAGTTTGTTTAATTGTTCGTCATCTTCAACCTATTTCGGCAAAAGATCATACTGCTTGGGTAGAATTTGCTAAGCTAAATAATTTAATCGTCTACTTACAACCTAAAGGTCCCAAGACCGTTCACCGAATCTGGCCGATTGATGATGATGCAGCTCAGTTAAGTTTTAGTTTGCCTGATTATGAACTAGAAATGTTAATGGAACCGCTTGATTTTACTCAGGTGAATACCAGTATTAATCAACGTATGATTCCGCTTGCTCTTGATTTGTTAGAAGTCAATTCTGATGACAATGTTCTTGATCTATTTTGTGGCTTAGGAAACTTTACGCTACCGCTTGCTCGAAAAGCGAATCATGTTGTTGGTGTTGAAGGCGTGCAAGATATGGTCGAGCGAGGCAGATTAAATGCTAAGCATAATCAGCTAGATAATCTCGAGTTTTTTCAAGCAGATCTCGCTGCCGATTTGACTAATGCTAGCTGGCTCGACCGAGACTATAACAAAGTTTTAATTGATCCAGCGAGAAGTGGAGCATTAGAAGTGATCGCCAATATTGTTAAAATTAATCCGGAAAAAATTGTCTATGTTTCTTGTAATCCTGCAACTTTGGCGAGAGACACAGGTGAATTAGTTAAATCTGGCTATAAGCTAATCAAAGCAGGGGTGATGGATATGTTTCCTCACACCACCCATGTCGAATCAATTGCCCTTTTTGAGAAATAACTAAGATATTTTAAAGATAATAAGATGGTGCAGATTTCTAAAATAGCCCAGCCGAAAGATCTTAATCATGCTTCTTTTATTAAGTGGTGCGAGCAGCTCGTCTATGACCCAAGTTTGTTTAATCAGCAATTGTTTGAAAAAGCCGCCAAGTTAGTTGATCAAAAGGCGACTAAAGAACCAGCAATTTTATCTAATCTAATTGATCAAGCTTTTGAAATTGCAGTGATCGTCAGTGAGTTGAGAGTAGATAGCACGACTCTTGTTTCAGCTATGCTTTATCCCTTTGTTTATTCATGTGAGTTTTCTCTTGAGGAGGTGTCGGAGCATTGTTCAGCTCAAGTAGCCGAAAAAATTAATGGAATTATAACCATGGACGGTGTCAGAGGGTTGCAAGCTCATCAATCAGTTGGAAATGATTCAATCCAAATTGATAACTTGCGAAAAATGCTGTTGGTTATGGTTGATGATGTGACGGTTGTTTTAATTAAGCTAGCGGAAAGGCTTTATCAATTACGAACGGCAAAGTCTAAGCTGCTTGATGAGAGAAAAAGAATCGCTCAGGAAGTTAAGGACGTATATGCGCCCTTGGCTAATCGACTTGGTGTGGGTCATATAAAGTGGGAAATGGAAGATCTTGCTTTTCGTTTTTTGAACCAAGAATCCTATTTAAATATCGCCAAACATCTTGATGAAAAACGAGTCGCTCGAGAGGCTTATGTTGCTAATGTATTAAAAATGATACAAAACGAATTAGATGAGTTGAACATTAAAGCTGAATTAATGGGGCGCGCTAAACATATCTATAGTATATGGAAAAAAATGCTTCGTAAGCAGGTTGGTTTTGAAGAAATATATGATGTAAGAGCTGTTCGAGTTTTAGTCCCAAAACTACAAGATTGTTATTCGGTTTTAGGAGTGGTTCATGGGTTGTGGAAACATATACCTAAGGAGTTTGATGATTATATTGCGACGCCAAAAGAAAATGGTTATCGGTCGTTGCACACTGCTGTTATAGGGCCAGAGGGGAAAACATTAGAGATCCAGATTCGAACTCATCAAATGCATCAGGAATCTGAACTTGGGGTAGCGGCTCATTGGAAATATAAAGAAGGTTCTAAAACAACTGGTGGTGGTTACGAAGCAAAAATTGCTTGGCTCAGACAGTTATTAGAATGGCAGGATGAAGTGGTTGATTCTAAACAACTGGCTGAAGAATTTAAAAGCCAAATGTTTGATGAAAGGATTTATGTCTTTACCCCTCTTGGCAAATTAATCGATTTGCCCGCCGGTTCAACCGCACTTGATTTTGCTTATCGCGTCCATACGGATGTTGGCCATCGTTGTCGCGGAGCAAAAGCCAATGGAAAAATAATCAATTTAACTCAAGCCTTAGAAACCGGGCAAAAAATAGAAATATTAACCACTAAAAATGGCGAGCCAAGCCGAGATTGGTTAAGTGAGCAAAGAGGCTACATTAAGTCTTCGAGAGCCAGACATAAAGTCCAGCAATGGTTTAAGCATCAAGATAAAGATAAAAATATCGTCGCTGGGAAATCCTTGTTAGAAAGTGAGTTAAAAAAGAATGCGCTTGTTTTTGATGAATATGCCAAGTTAGCCAGACATTTTAATTTCAACACTAGCGAAGAATTGTTTGCCGGTATTGGGGCGGGTGACAAAGGCATTCATCAAGTGATGAATGCTGTTCGCAGTTTGTTGCCAAATGCAGAAGTTGTCACTAGGGAAACTGTGCTTAAGCGTAAACCCAAGGTTGAAAAACGTAGTCGTTCTAGTGATATTTTAGTCGAAGGAGTTGGTAATTTATTAACGCGCATGGCGGCATGTTGTAAGCCTTTGCCTGGCGACGATATTTCAGGTTATGTGACTCAAAGTCGTGGGATTATGATTCATCGAGCGGATTGCCGCTATCTATTATCGAGTAAAAAGAAATCACCTGAAAAAGTCTTACAAGTATCTTGGACAAATCAAGTCAATAAGCGCTATTTAATTGATTTAAACATTACCGCTTATGATAGAAAAGGCTTGTTAAGCGATATCACATCTTTGCTATCTAAAGAAAAAGTCAGCGTAACTTCACTAAATACCAAAGTAAACCAAAAACAACTTCAAGTAAAAATCGATATTCAAGTCGAACTCGAAAATTTGGCAAATGTCTCTCGGTTAATCAACTTAATTGAGCAAGTATCCAATATTATCAGCGTGAATCGAACTAGCAGTTAACTCGGATCAAATAAGTGAACCTTGTGAAAAAAATAGAAATAGAAAAACTTGCAAAAATCATGGTTCAATTACGTCAACCAGATTCTGGGTGTCCGTGGGATATTAAACAAAACTACAAAAGTATCTTACCTTATACCATCGAGGAAGTTTATGAGGTTGCAGATGCAATCGAAAGAGAAGATTTTTCTGATCTTAAAGATGAACTTGGCGACCTATTATTTCAGGTGGTATTCTATGCACAACTCGCTTCGGAAGATGGCTATTTTGATTTGGCAGATGTGATCGAGAGTATCTCAAGTAAATTAACCAGAAGACATCCTCATGTATTTGACAGTAAACAATATGCAGATGAAAACGAGGTTCACAAAGCTTGGGAAGTGCAAAAACATAAAGAACGACAGAGCAAATCAAACAAAAATGAAGCGAGTCTATTAGACGATATTCCAAAAGTTACGCCAGAGTTAAAACGAGCGCAAAAAATTCAAAAGCGGGTGGCTAAGCAGGGCTTTGATTGGGATAACATTCAACAGGTTTGGGACAAACTTGAAGAGGAATCAAAAGAAGTAAAAGAGGCGGCTACTCAAAAAAATCAAGATTGTATTGAAGATGAAATCGGAGACTTATTATTTGTGTGCGTTAATCTCGCTCGTCATTATAAAGTCGATGCCGACATGGCCCTCAGACGAGCTAATAAAAAGTTCGAGAGTCGTTTTAGACGAGTTGAGGAATTAGCTGAAGATCCGATCGCAAGTTACAGCCTTGAAGAGTTAGAAAGTTTTTGGAAACAGGCAAAAGAAATAGAAAGATCTTAGGACAAGTTCTTTCTAATTTAATTTATTTAGCCAATCGCAAAGTTGATTGATGCCTTCTATCATTTTATCGTACTCTGGTTGAAGGCTTTCAACATCCCAAATTTGGGCTCCTTCAAAATCAACAAATGCGAGTCTCGTCGTTAAACTAGATTCTGGCATTCCAAACGCCGTTCCAGGTAGCAGAGCTACTCCGGTTTCGTCCATTAGTCTAGTGGTGAGTTGCTCACTTGTTGTTATATCACGATTGGCAAGTTTTTGTTTGAATTCACTAAACTCAGGGAATAAATAAAAACCGCCTTGGGCGGCGTGAACCTTGACGCCAACTCTACTGAGAGTAGAGGCGCAATGACTACTAATTTCAGACAATAGCTTCCTTTGTCGACTTAAAAAGGCTTTCGCTAACGCTTGATTTTCATAAGCATGAGTTGCCGCTACTTGAACAGGGCTAGATGCACAAGAGTATGTTTCAGAAGCAACACCTATGACAGCTTGGAAAAAAGTATTACCTAATTTTTTGGGAATATGATGAAAACCCAATCGCCAGCCGCCAGCACCACACCACTTAGATAGGCCTGAAGAAACAATTGTACCTTCCGGATAGAATTCATCAAGGGTCACATACTCTTCTTCAAAGGTTAAAAGGCTATATATTTCGTCAGCGATCACAATAATATTATGTTTTCTCATGATTTGAGCAAGCGCTTTAAGTTCATCTCTTGAATAGGTTTGCCCTGATGGGTTACTTGGGTAGTTAAAAACTAATATTAGAGGCACATTAGGGTCGTTCCTCGATTGGCAATAGTGATCAAGTGCTTTAGGGGTCAGTTGCCAGTGCTCATCAAAATTGGTCTCGATCCAGTTGACTTGATGACCTGCCAATTTTCCTTGAGGTTCGTAAGATACCCAACTAGGCGCGGGAAGCAAGATTTCAGCATTCTCAAAAGCTGCCATAATACAGAAAAGAAGAATTTTGCTTCCGGCACCAACAATAATTTGATCAGCTTCCCATTGTTTATTCTCCATTTCGTTATGGAAATCTGCAATGGCTTGCCTAAGCGGTTGGTGTCCTTGTACGCTCATATATTCCTTTCTATGAGCCGATTCCGCCAAGTAATTAGTGATTATCTCTGGGACGGGAAAAGGACTTTGACCAAACCCAAATTTGTACACTTTTTGGTTATTATTAGCTCGAAGCTGAGATATTTGGTTAATTAAAAGGGTTTCCGAATGTTTACCAGCTCGAAGGTATCTATCAATTGATATATTAGTGGTCATAGCTATTCCAAAATAAAGCTTTTTGCACCGCATCAAATGGCGGTGTTTTCATCTAAGATTTTGTCACTCTAAAGCTCTAACTTAGGTCATTCAAGTAAATAGAACAAATTAAAATATATTTTCAAAATTGTTAGATATTATAGGCCTTTTCAGGCATATCGATTCAGCGAGAAAACGGATGAAAATGCTGTTTTTAAGGGGGTGGAATGATTATAAGGGGGCATGTTATTTTCATCTGTTTTCATTTTGTCACCTAAATGACATCAAAGAGCCATATGAGTGCATAGTTGCAGATGTAAGTGAAAATATATTTTAATTTTTATTGTGAGGTTGTTTTAACAATCTCCGAAAGGTACAGTTAACCCATCTGCATACACAGAAAACACAAAAGGGGATACCTAATAATGAAAAGAAGACAATTTAAAAAAAGTATTATTAGCGGCGCGTTAGCGACCGCTATAACTGGATTTGGGGTAACCGCTCCTAATCTCATGGCTGAAGAGGCTGCTGATGATGATTCGGTAACGGTTCTTGTTGTTGGTTCTCGTAGCCAAAAGACTCGTACAATTGCTGATTCTCCAGTACCAGTTGACGTTCTTGACGCGAGTGACTTAACAGCCATGGGCGGAACTGCGGATCTGACGGATAATTTGAAAGCGTTAGTCCCAAGCTACACTGCTACTCCAGCTACTGGTGATGGTAGTGCCTTCGTTCGCCCAACATCTTTAAGAGGAACGGCACCAGATCAAACTTTAGTATTGGTTGACGGTAAAAGACGCCATCGTTCTGCACTAGTTCAGTTTTTTGCTCCGGCCGCAGGTAATGGAGCTCATGGGGTTGATATTGGTTTGATTCCAAGTATTGCTTTAAAAAGAGTTGAAGTATTGCGTGACGGTGCTGCTTCACAGTACGGTTCTGACGCAATTGCTGGTGTTATCAACTTTGTAACTAAAGATGCATCTGAAGGCGGGTTAGTTGAGCTTCAATATGGCCAGCATTTTGAAGGAGAGACTAGCTTAAAATTTGGTTTTAATAGAGGTTTTAGCCTTGGTGATAACGGATTCGTGAACGCTAGTTTAGAATATGTTGACAACGAAGCTCATTCGCGCGGAGTGATTCGTCAAGATGCGCAAGATCTATTAGATTTGGGTGTTCAGGGTGTTGGTGCTGATTCTCCTTTTGGAGATGCACCTTTCACTCAAACATGGGGACGGCCTGAAACAAACGCGATACGTTTCTTTTTAAACACTGGGATGGATATCGGTGGCGGTAAAAAGCTTTATGGTCGTGTAAGCTATGCCGATGCTTTTGGACGTTATAGATTCTTTTATAGAAACCCGAGCCATTCGACACTTAGCACTCTTAGGGGGCAAGGGTACACGGGTCATTTAAATGATGTAGGTTTTACTCCTTATCTCGATGGTGACCAAACCGATTTAAGCGCGATTGTGGGGTTAGAGGGTGAATTTGAAAATGGTACTTACTATGATGTCAGTGTTAGTAATGGTACTAATAAACTGGATTATTTCCTTAACAATACTATAAATGCCGGTCTAGGGCTTATTCAGGGAACAGCTGGCTTTATAATTCCTCAAATGGATTTTGATGTTGGTGGTTATCAACAAGAAGAAGTCAATTTTAACGCTGACTTTTCTAAACCGGTAGGAGATTCTTTTAACGTCGCTTACGGTTTTGAATGGAGAGAGGAGACTTATACAGCCATTGCGGGAGAAGATAATTCCTATAGAAATGCTGATGGTACAATTGGTGCAGGTTCAAGTGGATTTAAAGGTATCACTCCTCAAGATTCTGGGGAATTCTCTAGAGATAACTTTGCCTTTTATCTTGATGTTGAACAGGACGTGAGCGAAAATGTCTTCTTACAATACGCGTTACGTTACGAAGATTTTTCTGATTTTGGTAGTACTATTAATTGGAAAGTTGCTGGGCGGTTTAATGTTAGTGAAACAACTTCATTACGTGGTGCTATATCTACGGGCTTCCATGCTCCAACTCCTGGTCAGTCGAATGTACGAACAACGATTACCACTTTTGATGGCGTAACGGGTGCTCAAATCGAAGAAGGCTTAATTCCAGCTACTGATCCTAGAGCCGTGGCCGCTGGTGGACAAGCGATAAAAGAAGAAGAGTCAACTAGTTTAAGTTTTGGTGTAACATCTGATATAGGTGATGCAACAACTCTAACACTTGACTTCTATAAAATCGCTGTTGATGACAGAATATACAGAACTGGCGATATCGCGCAGACAGATGGAAGTACAATTTCATTTTATACCAATGCAATCGATGTTGAGCATACTGGATTTGATTTAGTAGTTACTTCAGAGTTTGAATGGTCTGATATGTCTTCTACTAACTTGTCATTCGCGTACGGATACAACAAAGTAGAAGTTGTAGGTCAAAGGCAAGTGTCGGGTGTTCAACCAGTGTCTGATAGCACCGTTGAAGATATTGAAAATAACTATCCTAACTCCCGTTTTACTTTAACAGCTGATACTGGTTTCGGAGATGATTGGAACTTGTTATTAAGAGGTAATTTTTACGGTTCTCATTATGACGAGCGAGGCACAATTGGCGCAGCTACTAACCCAAGTGCTGAAATTGGTGCGGTAATCTATTTCGATGCTGAGTTAGGCTATCAGGTAACTGAAGATCTTAAGGTTAAGTTAGGTTTCTCAAATATTTTCGATTCTTATGTCGATGAAGTTGATTTGCCTAATGCTAACCGCCAAAGCGTTGGTCTTCAATATCCTAGAAGAAGTGCAGCTAACTACGAGGGTGGTTCTTGGTACGTTAAAGCTGTATACGAGCTGTAGCAACATAAGACATATTTGAATTATAAATGTGTTCTAGTAAAACCACGCTTTTGAGCGTGGTTTTTTTATGTACGCGATTTAATTAATAAAATACTTAATACTTTAGTAATTAGAATTTTGCTATTCTATTTGTTGAAATTCTAATAAACTCCAGCTTATTAAATGATAAACTGACGAAATCATGAACTTTCCACCAGAAAATTTTGACAAGTTACGAGAATTTCTAGTCCTTCTTCGCCATCGTGAAATTGATTTAGACATTGGCAAAAAGAGTTTAAATGCTCTAATCAAAATGGTGAATGACCCTGACATGGTGGCAATGGACAATATTGTTACGCTTGCCTCTAGAACCAATGTTAGTCCTGCCTCTTTAACCCGTTTAGCAAGATTGCTTGGTTTCAGTGGTTTCAATCAATTCCAACAAATTTTTAAACAAAGAACAAAAGTTCCTAGTGATTACTATAGTCAAAAAGCAATAGAATTGTCCGATGATAAGCGTTTATCAGCTAAAAACGTCATGAAAAGACAGCTCGTCTCAACTGTTAAGAATATGCAATATTGTATCGATAATATAAGTGATGAGGATATTTCCACGGCTGTTCAACTGCTAGCAAAATCTAGTCGAGTGTTTGTTTTTGGTCACAAACAATCTTCAGCGATGGCAAATGTTTTACGATATGGATTATGCTTGATTCGTTATGATGTCCAAAGTTTAGGGCAATATGAGCATGGTCTAGTAATCGCTTTAGGTCAATTAAAGAAGAACGATTTAGTTGTAATTTTTAGTTCTTCCCCATACTCAAATTTGACAATCGATATAGCAACAATGACAAAGAACCTTTCTTGCCAAGTTTTGGCGATAACTGATTCAGTTTTATCCCCTCTAAATGATTCTTCGACGGTTTCAATCAATGTCCCAACCGAAAGTCAGTATTACACTAATAGCCTAGGTGCTAATTTTGTTTTTGTTGAGAGCTTATTGAGTTTAACGGCTATTGAATTAGGCGGTAATGCGATTGAGAAACTAAAAGATCACGAATCCTTAATGAGTAATATCAACTCGAACTCTTGAGCTTATAAAGGATAAGAATCCTATAAATTAACACTTAGTATTTCTTTTTTCTTAGTGATTATAACTGAAATGTTTGCTACAATACTTTCCCGTCCTAAAGACACCTCTATTTTCTTACATAAAGAGTTTTTTAACTAATTTCAGCGACAATAATGGGCTGTTTCTAGCTTGTGCTGTGATCGTAAAATCATTCAAAGCTGTTGATAGAAGTGCTGTTCTAATTATTTGATATACAAGACTTATTTGGCGAATTTTAATGACTAAATTTATATTTGTGACGGGCGGCGTCGTCTCTTCTCTTGGAAAAGGTATTGCTGCGGCTTCGCTAGCTGCATTGTTAGAGTCCAGGGGCTTAAAAGTAACACTTCTAAAGTTAGACCCCTATATTAATGTTGACCCAGGCACTATGAGTCCGTTCCAACATGGTGAGGTTTTTGTCACCGACGACGGCGCAGAAACCGATCTCGATCTAGGTCATTATGAACGATTTGTACGCACCCGCATGACCCAATCGAATAACTTTACCACTGGTAGGGTTTATGCTGATGTTCTTCGCAAAGAAAGAAAAGGCGAATATCTTGGTGGAACGGTTCAGGTGATCCCTCATATCACTGATGAAATAAAAAGAAAAGTGCACAAAGGTGCTGGAGACGCAGACATAGCGATGGTTGAAATTGGTGGAACCGTCGGTGATATAGAATCCCTTCCATTTTTAGAGGCAATAAGGCAAATGGGATTTGAGTTGGGAAGAGAAAGAGCTCTTTTTATGCACCTGACCTTGTTGCCTTACATTGCTGTAGCTGGCGAACTAAAGACCAAACCGACACAACATTCAGTCAAAGAGCTTCGCTCAATTGGTATTCAACCAGACATATTAATTTGTCGCTCAGACAGAAGCTTACCGGCGTCTGAGAAAGCTAAAATCGCACTTTTTACCAATGTTGATGAAAAGGCGGTTATCTCCCTTAAAGATGTTGATAGCATTTATAAAATACCTGCTATTTTGAATGCTCAAGGTCTAGAAAGATTGATTACTGAAAGATTCAAGCTTCATGAACAAGAAGTTGATTTAACCGAATGGGAAAAAGTTTTATACGCGGAAGCGAATCCTAATGGCGAAGTTCAAATCGCCATGGTTGGTAAGTATATGGATTTAACGGAAGCTTATAAGTCATTAATTGAATCATTAAAACACGCAGGACTACAAAATCGGTTAACGGTAAAAATTGATTTCGTTGATGCGCAAGATATAGAGAAAAAAGGCGTTGGTTTACTTGATAACTCTCAGGCAATACTTGTACCTGGAGGTTTTGGAGAGAGAGGCGTAGAAGGCAAAATATTAGCTGCTGAATATGCAAGGGTCAACAAGGTACCTTATTTGGGAATTTGTTTAGGGATGCAGGTTGCTGTTATTGAATATGCCAGAAATTGTGCCAATATGGAAAATGCTCATAGTTCCGAATTTTGTCCAGAAACCGATTATCCCGTCGTTGGTTTAATTACCGAGTGGATCAATAAAGATGGCTCGGTCGAACAAAGAGACGTAGATTCCGATCTTGGGGGAACCATGCGTTTGGGGGCTCAACCGGCATTTTTGACCAAAGGTTCTAAGCTTTCTCAAATTTACGCCAGTGACTCGATTAACGAACGCCATCGTCATCGTTATGAAGTGAATGAAAATTTTGTTAAACAACTAGAAGAAAATGGTTTATTGATTTCCGGACGCTCAAGCCAAAATAATTTAGTTGAAACGATAGAAATACCTAATCATCCTTGGTATGTTGCTGTTCAATTTCATCCTGAATTTACTTCAACACCTCGTGATGGACATCCATTATTTACTAGTTTTGTTGCAGCAGCTCAAGATTTTAAAAATAGAGAAGAAAGCTAATATGAAAATTTATAATTTTAATGTTGGGTTAGATCAACCTTTCTTTTTAATCGCTGGACCTTGCGTCATTGAAAGTGAACAGTTAGCGATTGATACTGCTGGCTACATGAAAGAAGTGACAGATAAACTCGGTATTCCCTACATTTACAAATCTTCTTTTGATAAGGCCAACCGTTCATCTCATAAAAGTTTTCGAGGCCCTGGATTAGAAAAAGGTTTGGCTATTTTGCAAAAAGTGAAACAGCAAATTAACGTCCCTGTGTTAACCGATGTGCACGAAGATACGCCATTCAATGAAGTGGCTGCGGTGGTTGATGTCATGCAAACCCCCGCGTTTTTGTGTCGCCAGACTAACTTTATTCAAAGAGTTTGTGAGCCGGGAATTCCAGTAAATATAAAAAAGGGGCAGTTCTTAGCGCCTTGGGATATGATTCACGTTGTTAACAAGGCTCGTGCAACCGGCAATGAAAATATTATGGTGTGTGAACGAGGAGCTTCGTTTGGCTATAATAATCTAGTATCTGATATGCGAGGTTTAGCGGTAATGAGAGAAACCGGTGCACCGGTAGTTTACGATGCAACTCATTCAGTGCAGTTACCTGGAGGCAAGGGAAGTTCTTCTGGAGGCCAAAGAGAGCATGTTCCTGTGCTTGCCAGAGCGGCCGTTGCAGCAGGTATTTCGGGACTCTTTATGGAAACCCATCCAGACCCGGCAAATGCTAAAAGTGATGGCCCTAATTCATGGCCTATGTATGATATTGAACCTTTGTTAACAACATTAAAAATGATTGACGATGCGGTAAAAAAAGATGGTTTTATTGAGAGTCAGCTATAAAACCCAAAATATTAACCTATTCATTTAGGTCCTGAATTAAAGGTATCTAAATAGTTTGAGCAATTAAATATATGAGGCCAGTAGGAATGAGTAAGATCCTTGATGTCATAGGAAGAGAGATTTTAGATTCACGGGGTAATCCCACGGTTGAAGCTGAGGTGATTTTAGAAAGTGGAGAAGTTGGTATCGCGTGCTCTCCTTCTGGAGCATCTACCGGTTCAAGGGAAGCGCTTGAACTAAGAGATGGAGATAAAAATCGATATCTTGGAAAAGGTGTTTTAAAAGCGGTTAACAATATAAATCAAATTATTAAACCTAAGGTCGTTGGTTTAGATATTAATGAGCAAAAAAATATTGACCAAATTATGTTAGATTTGGATGGAACTGAAAATAAAGAAAATCTTGGTGCAAACTCAATTTTAGCGGTTTCGCTTGCGGCCATTAAAGCTGCAGCTAAAGTAAATAAAAAACCACTTTTTGAACAAATAGGTTCTGGAACTATGTTGCCGGTACCGATGATGAATATTATTAATGGCGGAGAACATGCTGATAATAACGTCGATATTCAAGAATTTATGATCCTACCTGTTGGAGTGAAAAGTTTTTCGGAAGCTTTGCGATGTGGCGCTGAGATTTTTCATTCACTAAAGTCCGTTTTAAAGGCCAAAGGATTAAGTACTGCTGTTGGTGATGAAGGCGGTTTTGCACCAGATTTGGGTTCGAATGAAGAAGCAATTCAGGCTATTGCCGAAGCCGTCGAAAAAGCAGGATATAAACTAGGTGAAGAAGTCTATTTAGGATTAGATGTTGCGAGTTCTGAATTTTACAAAGATGGAAAGTATGAATTAGCCGGTGAAGGTAAGTCCTTAACTTCCGAAGAATTTGCCTGTTATCTTGAAGATTGGGTTAATCGTTATCCAATTATTTCAATCGAAGACGGCATGGATGAAAGTGATTGGGATGGTTGGAAAATATTAACTGAAAAACTAGGTGAGAGAATTCAACTAGTTGGCGATGATTTATTCGTCACCAATACGAAAATTTTAGCAGAAGGTATCGAAAAAAACATTGCTAATTCGATATTGATTAAGGTTAATCAGATAGGTACATTAACGGAAACATTAGCGGCGATAAAAATGGCTCACGATGCTGGTTATACCGTTGTCGTGTCACATAGAAGTGGTGAAACAGAAGATACAACCATTGCCGATCTCGCGGTTGCCACTGATGCAGGACAAATAAAAACGGGTTCCTTGTGTCGTAGCGATCGTGTCGCTAAATACAATGAACTATTAAGAATCGAAGAAAAGCTTGCTGACAAAGCGGTTTATCCCGGAAAAAAAGCGTTTAATTGTTTTTAATACAAATGAATTTATTAATTTAACTAGGTTTAAGAATTAATGGCAAAAGCAACGGCTTTCATACTAATTATTTTGATATTTTGGCTACAATATCATGTTTGGTATGGTGAAAATAGCCTGTATAAAGTTGAACAATTACAACAAAGCATTGCTGAGCAAAAACTCCAAAACTCACAACTAAAACAACAAAACGAATTGTTAAAAAAAGAAATATTGTTAGTTAGAAATGAACCGAAAATTCTTGAAGAAAAAGCCAGAGAAAACTTGGGTCTTATTAAACAAGACGAAGTTTTTTATCGAATTATTCCGGCGGAACTAAAATAATTAGTATTTCTATAGACAATAGGTTTTAACAAAAATCCTTTTTTTGAGTAGAACAAATTTTTGAGTAACCCCTATGATAAATGATGATCTAGAACTTTCCCACGTAAGTAAAAATGTTGTCGTTATTCCAGCCGCTGGTAAAGGTATGCGTTTCGGAGATGAGCGCCCAAAACAATATCAAATAATTAATGGAAAAATGGTTCTAGATATTACTCTCGAACTATTTTTACAGTCTGATTTGTTTGAAAAAGTTATTCTCATTGTGTCGCCAGATGATCAATATTTTGAAAAGTTAACTAACATTTCTGACAGAAAAATTATTGTGATCGATGGTGGAGAGGAACGTCAGCTTTCGGTTACTAACGGTTTAAGATATTTGTATGATAATGGTCTTCCTGATGAAACGCCAATACTTGTCCACGATGCTGTAAGACCCTGTTTAACTCAATCAGATCTTCAGTTGTTGCTCGATTTTTTTGAATCGAACAAACGGGCTTGTTTTTTAGCTGAAAAAGTAACTGATTCATTAAAAAAAGTTAACCAAGAAGGACTAGTTGTCGAAAATGTTGAAAGAGAAAACATCATTCATGCGTTAACACCTCAAATGGCTAGCTTTATTGAATTGAAAAATTCCTTATCGACCCTTGTGAAAAATGAAATAAATGTAACGGATGAAGTAAGCGCATTAATAGGCTGTGATATTCCTGTCAAAGCGATTATGGCAAACTCTCCCAATCCAAAAATTACTCGACCAAAAGATTTATTATTGGCTGAGAAGTTATTATCAATCAGCCATTAGTTTAGGTAAATCGAAACAATAGTCTTAAAGAGGTTTATCTATGATTAGAATTGGCCACGGATATGATGTTCATGCTTTTGGTTCCGATAAGCCTTTGTTGTTAGGGGGTGTTTTAATTCCGAAGCATGTTGGGCTAGTCGCACATTCTGATGGCGACGTTTTACTTCACGCAGTTTGTGATGCGCTTTTGGGGGCTGTTGCCCTCGGTGATATAGGAAGTCATTTTCCTGATACTAGCGAGGAATTTTCTGGGGTGGATAGCGCCAAATTATTAAAGCAAGTTTTCCTTATGGTAAAGGAAAAAAACTATCATGTTTCTAATCTAGATGTGACGGTAATCGCTCAAACACCAAAAATGGCTCCACATATTAAATCAATCCAATCTAATATTGCGAAAATCTTGTCTTTACAGGAAGAACAAGTCAATATTAAAGCGACTACTACGGAAAAACTTGGTTATATCGGACGCAAAGAGGGTATAGCTGTCCACTGTGTTTGTTTGCTTCAATCAAATAATTTATGAGCCAAATAGATTATCTCACTTTGCTCAAGCTACAGCCTCGAGCGTTTTCTCAAAAATTAATTAGAGCTGATCTGAAAACCTTTTTTTCAGATTTTGTTGTAAAAGAAGTTTTAAATTTTGAGCCAAGTGGCATTGGTGAACACTTATTTTTGCAAATAAAAAAGATTGACTGCAATACCGATTGGGTGATTCGTCGGTTGCAAAATAAGTCCGGATTAACTTCTAGAGAAATAGGTTATGCAGGAAAAAAAGATCGTCATAGTATATCAACTCAGTGGTTTAGTTTACATTTGCCGGGAAGAGATATTTCACTAGACAATCTTGATGATGACAGTTATGAAATTATTCATTCGATTAGACATGACAAAAAATTACGTGTCGGAAGTTTAAAAGAAAATCGGTTTCAAATTATCCTTCGTAATCTTAGTGACAAAATTGAACAGTCATCAATCGACAAGATTGGTGAATTTGGTGTACCAAATTATTTTGGGCTTCAACGGTTTGGGCATGGAGCCAATAATTTAAACTTGGCAGATAAATTGTTATCCGGTCAAATAAAAATTAAAAATAGAAATAAGCGAGGCTTAGTTATATCAAGTGCTCGCTCATTCTTATTCAATCAATTTCTAGCAAAACGCGTACAAGAAAATACTTGGTTAACTCCCTTGAAGGGTGACTGTATGATGCTCGATCAAAAGCGGTCGTATTACCAATTAGAACAAGTGACTGATTCAGAAGCTTCTAGAGTTAATTCTGGCGATCTTCATATCAGTGGTTTTATGCCGGGCAAACAAATTTCAGATGCACTTTTTGAGGCTAAAGAGAAAGAAGATTTGATACTTTCTAATTATTCAGACTGGCTTGTTGGTTTAAAACAACTTAACTTGGATTCTTCAAGACGTGCTTATCGATGTATTCCAAAAGATTTATTAGTAGAGCAATCTGGAAATGAGGCCACGCTCAAATTTTCGTTAGCTAAAGGATGTTTTGCAACGTCAGTTTTAAGAGAGTTGGTTGACTTAACTGACCAAGCGACGAGATGTCGTTCATAGTTGTTTTGGAGCTAGATTATTTTGAAGCCAGATTACTTTGAAGCCAGATTTTTTTGAATCTAATTCAGGAGTGTTTTAATTGCATATTTTAATAAGTAATGATGACGGTGTGAACGCTCAGGGCATCAAACATCTTGCCGAAGCTATGAAACAAAATGCTGATGTCACCGTTGTCGCCCCCAATAGAAATCGCAGTGGTAGCAGTGCGGCATTAACGCTTGATCGACCACTTAGATGTAAACAATTAGCAAACAGTTATTACAGTGTATCGGGTACACCTTGTGATTGTATTCACCTTGGCTCACATCGGATAATGAAATCAAAACCAGATATGGTGATTGCGGGAATTAATCATGGTTCAAATTTAGGCGATGACGTACTTTATTCCGGAACAGTTGCAGCTGCGATGGAAGGAAGAAGTTTAGGCTATACCGCAGTTGCAATTTCACTCGCCAGTCATGAGTGTAAATATTTTGGTACTGCTGCTTGGGCGATGAAAGAGCTATTGACTCAATTACAAAATAACCCGCTCGAATCGAATATTATTTTAAACGTTAACGTTCCAGATATTCCTCAAAATAAAATTAAGGGATTTAAACTAACTCGATTGGGTTGTCGCCATAGAGCTGATACTATTGTTCCAGCAACGGATCCGAGAGGTGAAACTATTTACTGGATAGGTCCTCCAAGCGAGCCTCAGGATATTGGGGAAGGAACAGATTTTGCGGCTGTAGAAGAGGGCTATATTTCGATTACCCCGTTGGTGGTTGATCTGACGGCTGATGATATCAACACTAAACTACAGTCTTGGGTCACAGAAATTTAATAATTTGATTAGAGAATAATAATGAATACAACTAATCTTGCTGGAATAGGAATGACATCGCAACGTACTCGAAGCCGACTAGTTTCTCGGTTACGTGAAAAGGGTATTAAAGAGGAGTCAGTGTTGAAGGCGATCGAAACTACTCCGCGGCATATCTTTATTGACGAAGCGATGGCTCACCGGGCTTACGAAGATACCGCCTTGCCGATTGGCATGGGCCAGACGATTTCTCAACCCTATATTGTCGCTCGTATGACTGAAATCTTGGTTGATAGTGGTATTATGGGGAACGTACTTGAAATCGGAACCGGCTGCGGTTACCAAACGAGTATTCTCGCCCAGGTTTCTTTTCAGGTTTATACTATTGAGCGAATTGAAGCGCTGCAAAATAAAGCGATTGAACGATTTAAGGCTCTCAAACTAACTAATGTTAGTTACAAACATGGAGATGGTTATTTGGGGTGGAAAGAAAATGCACCCTTCGATGCCATCATTGTCACCGCGGCTCCGGATAATATCCCCCCTATTTTGGTTGAGCAACTCGCTATTGGAGGCAGAATGGTTATCCCAATTAGTCAACAAAATGGTGAACAACAATTAATTTTGTTAGAAAAAACGGAAGATGGAATGTCTCAACTCGAAGTTGAAACAGTTAAATTTGTACCTTTACTCAGTGGAACACTTTAATGAAAATTTTTAGTTCGATGTACGAATCTTGTTTGAAATGGGCTAAGCACAAGCACGCGACTTATTATCTGGGGATAATGAGCTTTTTCGAATCGATTATTTTTCCAATCCCCGTGGACGTAATGCTTGCTCCCATGTGTCTCGCACGGTTAGATAAGGCATGGCATTACGCGGCTATTGCAACCATCACTAGCGTTGCCGGAGGTGTGTTTGGTTATTTTCTCGGAGTAATTTTAGGGCAGTCGGTCGTTGAGCCATTTTTAACTGAATGGGGATTCGGTGAAGCTTATCAAACATCAAAGGTTTGGTTCCAAGATTATGGTGTTTTGATGGTGTTTGTCGCAGGGTTTGCTCCAATACCTTATAAAATTTTTACCGTGAGTGCTGGCGCCTTGAGTGTTAGTCCTTTCGGTGATCTGGTTCCTTTCATTATTGCATCAGGATTTGGACGAGCAGGGCGTTTTTATCTGGTGGCTTACCTTCTACGTCTTGGTGGTGAGGAAATGGAGAAAAAACTACACCAGTTTATTGATTATATTGGTTGGGGACTAGTAATAGTTGCAATTCTCGGCTATTTGATGTACAAATACATTCAATAGCCTGTTAAAACAATCAGTTAGAGCATATTATTAAGGTTTAACATTAAGTAAAGTGCTTGAAAACAAGTGCTTTTTATAACTAAACGCGCTAATTTAACTGTTTTGATAAATCTTAGGTTTCATTCAACCTTTGATTAAGGGCTCTTAATTATTTTTAATATTAGGACTCTTTCTGAGAAAAGAATGCTGAACGCCACTGCAAAAAATTGTTATTTAGCAACTCTGTGTTTGCTAACTTCTGCTTGTGCCAATAACGCACCTGCACCTGTGGTTGATTTAAGCTCATCATATAGTTCTCAGTACTTTAAAACATCAGTAGAGTCCAATCCTAAAGTAAAGCGACCGACTCTAAATCCTTCTAATCAGCAATTTCATATTGTAAAGGCGGGAGAGACTTTGTTTTCTATCGCGTGGCGTTATTCGCTTGATTATAAAAGTCTGTCAAAAATAAATGGCATAAAAGAAAATAGAATCTACCCTAGTCAAAAATTATTCTTGGAGCCTAAAAATTCTAATGTTTTTGATTCGAACTCACTTGTTTCAGCGATTAATAAAGAAGTATTAAATAAGCCAACCCCAGCTGCAAAAGGCAACTATCGTGCTAATTCAAAACTTTCCTCGGTTAAATCTAGTGGTACAAAAACTAATGGCCGAAATAATAATAAAGCTTCTGGCTACCATGTTGCTAGTCAACCGGCTAACCGGGTGGAGCGTTGGATTTGGCCGGTCAACGGTAAAGTAACTAATCGATTTTCTAACCGTTCCAACATGAACAAAGGTCTAGACATTGTGGCTAAAAGAGGTTCACCAGTAAGAGCAACCGCGGAAGGCAAGGTTGTATATAGCGGTGATGGGTTAAGGGGTTATGGTCAATTAGTCATTATTAAGCATAATGAGGTCTATTTGAGTGCTTATGCCCATAACGACAAACTTCATGTTGAAGAGAATGAGTTTGTCAAAGCAGGGCAAAAAATAGCTGATTTGGGGAGCACTGATTCCGATAAAGAAAAATTACATTTCGAGATTCGATACAAGGGTAAACCTGTAGATCCTTTGAACTATTTGCCTAAATCAGGAATGTTATAGATTATTTAAACGGTTTTATAAAATTATTTTTATAAAACCTAAAGTTATATTTCGTAGTGACGATAACACTAAGGATCGCCCTACAAAATAAAGCAGTAAAAAAAGCAGTAGTAAAGGTAGCGAAGCAACAAAAATGGTGTAATTCACTAGGGATTGCTGAGAGATGTTAATCAGCGGTTTCGTTTTTTGGGACACTTGTCCCCAAGGCAGAGAGAAGCGAAATGACAAAAAGTAATACAATATTAAAAGAAGAAGTAGATTTTGAGGATATAGAAACTGAAGAGACTATGGTTATAGATGAACCAGAAGTTTCAGAATTAAAAGAGGTTTCTAAACAAGAAAAAATACCCGCCAAAAAATATTCGGCAAGAGATAAAAGTTTTGATGCTACTCAACTTTACCTTGGCGAGATTGGTGCATCGCCTTTGTTAACGGCTGAAGAAGAAGTTTATTTCACTCGCAAAGCGAGAAAAGGCTGTGAAAAATCCAGAGCAAGAATGATTGAAAGTAATCTTCGCTTAGTTGTTAAGATTGCAAGACGTTATTCTAACCGTGGTCTAGCGCTTCTTGACTTGATTGAAGAAGGCAATTTAGGGCTAATCAGAGCGGTTGAAAAATTTGACCCTGAACGAGGTTTTAGATTTTCTACCTACGCAACTTGGTGGATAAGACAGACTATAGAACGCGGTATTATGAATCAAACACGCACTATTCGTTTACCAATACACGTAGTAAAAGAATTAAATGTTTACCTTAGAGCATCTCGTGAACTTGCGCAGAAGCTTGACCATGAGCCAACCCCAGAAGATATCGCAGCTAAACTTAACAAACCTGTTGAAACCGTGGTAAAGATGTTAGGTTTGAATGAACGAGTGACTTCTGTTGATTGCCCTATCGGTAAAGATAATGATAAACCTCTGCTTGAAACGATTGCCGATGAGCGTGAGTGTGGTCCATCTAATCGACTACAAGAAGAAGATCTTAAGCAAAGTATCGAATATTGGCTTGACCAACTAGGCGCGAAGCAAAAAGAAGTGCTAGCAAGACGTTTTGGCCTATTAAGCTACGAAGCAGCGACTTTGGAAGATGTTGGGCGTGAAATTGGCTTAACTCGTGAGAGAGTTCGCCAAATTCAAGTTGAGGCTTTAAGACGTTTAAGATTTATGCTGGAAAGACAAGGTTTGTCGCTAGCGAGCATCTTTAACGTTTAAGATTTTCAGTACAATCCCAAGTAAAAAGCGCATTCAATGCGCTTTTTTTTTGGTTGCAAAATTTAGACTAAAGCGATTAAACAGAAGCTTTAATGCTAAGTGCGTGAATATCCGTTTGCATCATGTCACCTAAAGCTTTATAAATTAGTTGATGACGCTTTAAAGAAGGTAACCCAGAAAATTTCTGACTAACTATTTCTAACTCAAAATGCCCCATGCCGGTTTTTGCGCCAGCATGACCCACGTGTAGGTGACTGTTATCAATGATTGATAATTTACTTGGACTTAATGAAGCGTTAAGTAACAGCATCATACGCTCAATTCTTTGTTGGTTGATTGAATTCATTATTTAAACCTTTAGGGCAATACCATGTTAAGTGGTTTTACCGTGACTGATTGATAAACCCCGGCTTCTACATAAGGATCTTCGCCCGCCCATTGTTCCGCATCAGCCAAGCAATCAAATTCAGCTACAATTAAACTACCAGAAAAGCCTGCTTCTCCCGGTTCTGAGTTATCAATGGCAGGATGAGGTCCTGCGATGATTAGTCGACCTTGCTCCTTTAGTTGAAGTAATCGTTCAACATGTTTGGGTCTTACTCTCATCCTAGCTTCAAGACTAGTTGGTTTATCTTGGCAAATGAAGGCGTATAACATTATTCTTCCTTACTGCTTTCGGTGGCAATTTCGCTAGGTTGGTTTTCTTCAGAGTTTAACGCCAACAAACACTGCGATGGGAAAAAAATCGATGAAGAACTTCATTAACTTGTTAGCAACTCTGTATAATAGAGGAAAAGACTAATAATACGCGTTATTTTTATAAGAAACTATTCAAATTAGTAACAATTTTTCTTTTAGAGTTATGGCAAAAATACTCAAGTCCTAAGGTTTATGCGATACGATTTTCATACACATACTCATTTCTCCGATGGTGTTCTTTCACCCGAGCAATTAATCGATCGCGCAATAGAAAATTCTGTCGAATGGTTAGCTATCAGCGACCATGATTGCGTTAACGGGATTAAGCCAGCGCGTGACTATGTGTTAGAAAATCAATTAAAGATAAATATTATCGATTCCATCGAACTTACCGCACAGTCAGATTTTGGTGAAATCCATATTGTAGGACTTAACATCGATCCAGAAAATCAATCATTTATCAATTTAATTAACCTTCAGCAGCAAAAGCGCTGGGAACGAGCGGAAGTTTTTGATATGAAGTTCCAGAATATAGGTATTGACGGTCTACTTAATGAGTTAAAGCGAACCTGCAAACAAGTGGTAACCAGAAGTCACATCGCCAGAGCGTTAGTTAGTTTAGGTCATGTCCAAGATAATAATCAGGCTTTTAAAAAGTATATTGGTAAAAAAGGACGGATAAAAGTGAAGACCAATTGGATTGCGATGGAAGGTGCTATTCAAGCGATCGGTGATGCTGGCGGTATTTCAGTATTAGCTCATCCGACGCGGTATACAATGTCCAATCGACGATTAGGCTATTTGATTGAAGAGTTTAAGATCAATGGTGGAGATGGGATTGAGCTGGCGTACCCCAGTTTAAGCCCTGATAAAAAAGCGTGGATTGAGCTTCACCGGAAAAAAAATGAACTCTTGGCTTCAGGTGGTTCAGATTTTCATTATCCCAATTTAAAATGGTCAGATTTAGGTCGTTTTCCCTATATTGACCCAGATACACCCCACGTCTTTGATTTAATTAAAAATGAGTTACAATAGCGGTAACTAATTGACACTTGATTATATTTAGCAAAAACGTTCTTTTTATGGAAATTGATCGATGACTCAGTATTTTGATTTACATCCCCAGAATCCTCAGCTCCGTTTGATTCATCAAGCGGTTAAGATTATTCGTTCTGGCGGATTAATCGTGTATCCAACTGATTCTGGCTATGCATTAGGCTGTCATATCGGAGATAAAAAAGCACTAGACCGAATTCGGCAAATCCGTAAATTGGACAAAAAACACAACTTCACTTTAGTATGCAGAGATCTATCGGAACTCGCTAATTTTGCAAGAGTTGATAATTCGAGTTTTCGAGTGATCAAAAGCCACACCCCTGGCCCTTATACTTTTATTTTAAGAGCCTCACCAGAAGTTCCTAATCGATTGCAACATCCAAAACGTAAAACCATTGGCATTAGAGTACCAGATAATCAAATCGCGCTAGCGTTACTAGAAGAGCTAGGTGAGCCACTGATGAGTACTAGTTTAATTATGCCTGGCGACGATTTCACATTAGTGGATGAAGACGATATCGAAAAGAAACTTGATGGCAAAGTGGATTTAGTTATTCATGGTGGGCATACGGGCGATATTCCAACAACAGTTGTGGATATGATGGAAGGATTTCCCCAAGTTGTGCGTCATGGCGCTGGAAACCCCGAAGAGTTTGAATCATAAAGATTAACCGTTGCAATCAAATCAGCATTGTATATAATTGCCCGCTCCAATTGATAGCTTCGCTTCTACCAAACGATTGGATGCGATATACGATAAAGCCAGTGTGGTGGAATTGGTAGACGAAGTACAGGAAGTACTAGTGTCGTGAAGGACAGGATGTCCGAGAGCGACCACAGGGAATAGTGCGTGGCACTATCTGTTCAGATCTTGTTTGAAGTTTGATGGAAGTATTATTTTAAAGCCAGTGTGGTGGAATTGGTAGACACAGGGGATTCAAAATCCCCCGCCTTCGGGTGTGACGGTTCGAGTCCGTCCACTGGTACCATCTTTAAAGTGTCCCGTCCAAACGTCCGACGGTTAAATCTTAACCATTCTGATGGATGATTTTTTACTTAAAGCTTCTCAATTGAAGCTTTTTTCTTATTTGAGTCATGCAAAACCTAAAAATCTAGTCAGTCTACCTCTCGTTTTAGTGAATTATTACCTAATGTCTAAACTATAAGCGTCAAAAAGCTCTGTTTGTTCGGACAGTCGGAATAATGGAATAAAAAGCATAGATAATCATTATGGCGGATAATAATCCCCGACTAAAACACCATCCCAAAAACTGATTAGCTTGGGTTTTCTTAATGATTTATATTTTCCTGTAAAGACTTCAATCGGTGTTCTACCATCCAGATAATCATGTGGTCTTAAATAGTTGTACCACGCACGATATTCTTTCAGCAAAGTTGTTATTGGATATTGATTACCTATGGGTAATAACTTCAGCTTTGATTTAACGGTTCCAAAAAATCGTTCAATCCTTCCATTTTGCCAAGGACAACCTTTATCGGTTTTTTGATGTTTAATCCCAAGTAACCAAAGCGAGAAACGAAAGAGACGAGAAGTAAAGACTATTTCATTGTCTGTCCGAATGTTCCTTGGTTTTCCAAATTGCTCAATAGCTAAAATAAGTATTTTAATGATATTAATCGAAGCTTTCGATTGGAGTTGAGCTAGTGAAAAAGATAAGCGACTTTGATGTTCGATAGTTCCGAGTATTGGTAATTGATTGTTTTGACTATCAGAAAGAAAAGTTAAATCTATCGCCCATATTTTATTTAGAGCTGATTGATAAGGTCTCTTAAGTTTGAGTTTTCTTTTAGTTATCTTTATTTCATATTGATGATTCTTCAGGGTATAAGAAACATAAGTCTTACTCACCGTCATTTTCTTTCCACAAGCAAAGCGTCGATTGAAACTATGCGCAATTAATCGACAACCCGCATTGGGCATTAACGCTTTTAATTTAATGAGCTCATTAATTACCCATTCAAGTTTTTTATTATTTCTAAATCCAGCAGAGGGAGGGGAGGCTTTTCTTCCATAAAAGGTCTTAGCTTTGGTAAACTTTTTACTGGTGAGGAATAAGATAATTAGCTTGATGATTAAACCAATAGTAAACATGAATCTATCTGCAAAAAAGTGCAGGATTATAAAGTTTTTAAATAATTAAAATAGTGCATCGGTATGTAGAAATGCTTTAAAACTGTCAATTAACATAATTTGAGACAAGCACTTATATCTAGAAATATAGAATGAAACCAAAAACAAGCACAAGAAATAACAAAGTTTGTTATTTTTTGTTATTATAGGAGGTATGAATACCAAAGAGGAAAAGCCATGAATATCTCTTTAACACCGCAATTGGAAGGTTACGTAAAGCAAAAGGTCGCTACAGGACTTTATAATTCTTCAAGTGAAGTGATCCGGGAAGGGCTTCGGTTGCTCGAAGAGCGGGATATGATGAAAAATATGAAACTGGAAGCGCTACGAAAAGAGTTAAATGTCGGCATTGATTCGTTGAATGAAGGTAAAGGTTTAGCCTTTGATAAAGAATCGATTAAGGCTAAAGGGCGAGAAGCGCTGGATACAAACGGATGAGTGAATTAATTCTTTCTCCAGAAGCAGAGCAAGACTTAATTGATATTTGGATTTACATCGCAAAGGACAGTCCCGTTAACGCAGATTCTTACACCGATAAACTTTATGATAAAGGTGTCATTCTTTCTGAAAACCCCGAGATTGGTACTGAACGACCAGATTTAATGGAAGCGCTTAGATGTTTCCCAATTGATAATTATGTTTTGTATTATCGCGAGATCAATAATGGGATTGAAATAGTTAGATTCTTACATGCTTCACGAGATATTTGTGCGATTTTTTAAGCCGTGAATATTTTGTGCAGAAGGGTGGTTAACAATCGTTATTACTTGTCATTAAAAGAAAGAATAGTTAGGAGTGATAGTTTTTATTTGTCATCACTATCAAGCGATTATAGGAAGGTTTCAAAGGATTCAAAATCCCCCGCCTTCGGGTGTGACGGTTCGAGTCCGTCCACTGGTGCCATCTTTAACGCCTTGTTTTAACAAGGCTTTTTTATTTAAAACTTAATATTTCTCGCCAGTTCATATCCTTTGTAAAATAGTTATTAATTACAAATTCTAAAGGAGTGTTATTCTAAAGGTGTTTTTCCATGGCTCTATTTTTATATAATATTCTGGCAATTCTAACGCCGTAGCTGAATTTTCTATAAAATATCACATAGGGTTTTAGTTCATGACGTAGCAACTGTGGGCTAATAGATACTTCACGGCCGATATAAGGGTTGTCGACCAATGTTCGGAATGTAGAAACTAGTTTTATTTGAAAATCATCAGCTTGGGTAACTCCCCATTCTTTATGACCCCGAACATAAATATCAACTAAATCTTTCTCGGCTGCGGGTGATATTTTATAAATCGCCACGCTGTTTCGCTACCTCTTTTACATGAGAGAGAAGAGCATCATCATCCCAAGTTTTTGCATCGCCTTTATCGCCTTCAATTAGCTGACTCAGTAACCATTCTGGTCCCTGTAATTCTTCAAGTTTACGTAGGGCATCTCTAACTATTTCGCTAGTCGAAGTATAACGACCACTTTGAACAAGTGATTCTATAAATTGCTGTTGGTGATTACCAAGTGTAATACTGGTTGTTCGTTGCATATTACTTTTCTCCTTTAGGGCTAAAAAGGTGTTAACACATATTAACACAAACTAGATTGCTTGGAATATGGATATTTAGTCCTTGTTAGATCCAGGGCCGGATCATACTTTCGTCAAGAATCCGAAGAAAAAGTTAGTGAAGCAGTGAACTTATTTGATTTTTGATGATCAGATCTATCAATTAATTGATAGGATCTGAATATGACATTTATCACCCA